>Ga0180435_10001789_pt1 | contig 22214 bp, 20 predicted proteins | sample SS_ome_3_FD_132467 | JGI IMG/M metagenome (GOLD analysis project Ga0180435, IMG submission 132467) | Hypersaline lake sediment archaeal communities from the Salton Sea, California, USA - SS_3_S_1 metaG | ecosystem: Environmental > Aquatic > Non-marine Saline and Alkaline > Hypersaline >...
CGCGCACTGAGCACGCTCGTTCAGCAGACGCAACAGCTCGGCGTCTATACCATCAATGCGCTCACGTAGCGGCTTAAGCTTGTCGTCATCCGTGTTCATTCTCAAACTCGTGCATGTAGCTGATCAGGGCATCCACGGCTGCTTCGGGCACCGCATTATAAATACTCGCCCGCATGCCGCCGACACTGCGATGACCTTTCAATCCGGACATACCTCGCTCGAGGGCGCCGCTGACAAACTCAGCATCCAGAGAATCGTCGGGCATGGTGAAAGGCACATTCATATTCGAGCGCACATCCGGCTGCACAGGAGACTGATAAAAATTGCTGTTATCTACGACAGCATAAAGCTTGTCAGCTTTGCGCTGATTTGTCGCGGCAATGGCATCCAGACCACCCTGCTGCTGCAACCATTCAAACACCAGACCCGCCAGATACCAGGCGTAGGTGGGTGGTGTATTCGACATGGAGTCAGCATCAGCCTGCAGCGCAAAATCCAGCGTTCCAGGTGTTTCATGACGTGCATGACCGCAGAGATCTTTGCGCACCACCACCATCGTCAGACCCGCCGGACCAAGATTTTTCTGCGCACCGCCGTAGATCAACGCAAACTGATCAACGTTGACTGGGCGTGAGAGAAAATCAGACGACATGTCCGCCACCAGAGGCGCCGCCAGATCTGGAAAATCTTTAAACTGAACACCACCAATCGTTTCGTTAGAGCAGATGTGAAGGTAGCGGGCGTTGTCACTCGTGCGCCAGGTGTCTACCGCTGGAATATAGCTGTAATTACTGCTTTTACTGCTGGCTGCGACGTTTACCTGGCAATACTTACCTGCTTCTTTTATTGCTTTGGCAGACCATGACCCCGTATCAATGTAATCAACCACATCGCCTGCTGCGGTTAGATTGAGAGGGATAGCGGCAAACTGCGTGGTTGCACCACCCTGCAGAAACAGCACATGATAATCGTCGGAAACACCCAACAGCGAGCGAAAGTCAGCTTCAGCTTTCGCTGCTACAGCGACAAATTCTTTACTACGATGACTCATTTCCATCACCGACATGCCACTACCTTGAAAGTCCAGCATCTCCGCCTGGGCTTGCTCCAGCACCGGCAATGGCAGCGCGGCAGGCCCGGCGGAAAAGTTAAATATCCTCGCCAACTTAGGATTCTCCGTATGAGTTTTGTAGTTTAGGTTTGCGGGCCAGCGTCTGAATCAGTTTGCGCATCAGCTGAAGATTCAGCGTTTGCTGCCGCCTCCGCCGCAGCAGCATCTGCCTCTTGAACAACAGCCTCTGCGATACGCTCCACACTGTTCAGGAGCTCACCGTTTCTGACATTGATAAGACGCACACCCTGAGTATTACGACCCAGCTCAGATACCTGATCCGCAGCAGTCCGCACCAGCGTACCCATATTGCTGATCAACATTAATTCATCACCGGGGAATACCTGCACGGCACCCACCATGGCGCCATTACGATCACTGGTTTGCATGGCAATAATACCCTGACCACCGCGCCCTTTGACTGGATACTCGTCTATTGGCGTGCGTTTGCCATAGCCATTTTCACTGGCGGTAAGGACCGTGCCGCCTGCGGCAGGGATAATCAGAGAGATAACACGTTGTCCGGATTGCAGGCGAATGCCGCGCACGCCTTTTGCGGTGCGCCCCATGGCGCGCACGTCAGATTCTTTAAACCGCACTGCTTTGCCTGCACTGCTGCACAACATCACGTCACTGGAACCACTGGTGATGGCAACACCAACCAGGGTGTTACCTTCTTCCAGATCCAATGCAATCAGACCGCTGGGTCGTGGCCGTGAAAACTGCTCCAGCGGGGTTTTCTTCACTGTGCCGTTGGCGGTTGCCATAAACACAAAATGATCTGAGGCGTATTCGCTCACCGGCATGATGGCAGTGATGCGCTCTTCCGCAGCCAGCGGCAGAATATTGATCATAGGCCGACCTTTAGCACCCCGACTCCCTTGAGGAATCTGGAAGGCTTTCAGCCAGTAAACTTTGCCGACATCAGAGAAACACAGCAGCTGATCATGTGAGTTCGCAATCACCAGGTGTTCAACAAAGTCTTCGTCTTTCACAGAGGTTGCGGCTTTACCCACCCCACCGCGGCGTTGTGCCTGATAGATGTCCAACGGCTGAGTTTTGCCATATCCCTGATGGGAAATAGTCACCACAAGCTCTTCTTCATTGATCAGATCTTCTACCGACAGATCCTGCTGGGTAGCGACGATTTCAGTGCGTCGCTCATCGCCGTAGTTCTTTTTGATTTCATTCAGTTCATCGCGGATGACAGACAGTAAACGCTCGTGAGAACCAAGAATGTCCAGCAGATCAGCGATTTCATCCAGCACACCTTTATAATCCGCCATGAGCTTATCCTGCTCCATCGCGGTTAACCGATGCAGTCGGATTTCCAGAATAGCCTGGGCCTGTTCTTCGGTCAGACGGTACAGATTGTCGGTAAACCCGAAGTCCGCGCTGAGCCCATCAGGGCGACACGCATCGGCGCCAACTTCACTGAGCAGGTCAAACAGCGCTTCAGCAACCCAGCGCCGCTCCATCAAAGCAGTGCGCGCATCCGTAGCGGAGGCTGAATTTTTGATCAGTTCAATAACATCATCGATATTGGCAAGCGCCACGGCCTGCCCTTCAAGGATATGACCTCGCTGGCGCGCACGACGTAACAGATACAGGGTTCTGCGCGTGACCACTTCTTTGCGGTGCTGCAGGAACGCTTCGAGCATCTGCTTCAGATTAAGGAGCTTCGGCTGACCGTCGACCAGTGCCACACAGTTAATACCAAACACCTGCTGCAACTGTGTCTGGGTGTAGAGGTTGTTCAACACCACTTCGCCGGAATCGCCGCGACGAATTTCGATGACCACGCGCAAGCCGTCTTTATCCGACTCATCACGCAGTTCGGTGATCCCCTCAATTTTCTTCTCTTTCACCAGCTCAGCAATTTTCTCAATCAGCCTGGACTTATTCAGCTGATAGGGAATTTCGTGGATGATGATGCGATCGCGGCCGTTCTTGAGCTCTACCACCTCGGCTCGAGCACGCACGTAGATGCGGCCACGACCCGTGCGATAAGCCTGCACAATGCCGGCGCGACCGTTAATGATGCCGGCAGTTGGAAAATCCGGCCCGCTGATGTGCTGCATCAGATCGTCGATGCTGATGGTGCCGTCATCCAGCAGCGCCAGCGTTGCATCTATCACTTCGGTGAGGTTATGCGGCGGAATATTTGTCGCCATGCCTACCGCTATACCGGAACTACCGTTGATCAGCAGGTTCGGCACCCGCGTCGGCAGGACTTCCGGCATGCTCAGGGTTTCGTCGTAGTTGGGCACAAAGTCGACGGTGTCTTTATCCAGGTCCGCAAGCAGTTCGGCTGCCATTTTCGACATGCGGATTTCGGTGTAACGCATTGCCGCGGGCGGATCGCCGTCTATCGAACCAAAGTTACCCTGACCGTCAACCAGCAGATAACGCATGGAAAAGTCCTGTGCCATGCGCACCGCTGTTTCATACACTGCACTGTCACCATGCGGGTGGTACTTACCAATGACCTCACCCACCACACGCGCGGACTTCACGTAGGGACGGTTGTAGGTGTTGTTGAGCTCACTCATGGCAAACAACACGCGTTTGTGAACCGGCTTCAAACCATCGCGAACGTCTGGCAGAGCGCGGCCAACAATGACACTCATCGCGTAGGCCAGATAGGACTGACGCAACTCGTCTTCGATGTTTACCGGGTGGATATCTTTATTGTTTTCTGAACCGATTTCGGACATGCAGAACTAGCGTGAATCAAAGGCGCAAATTTTATCACGATTCACCGGAATGGGCTGTTTTTTATGAGATTTTTGGTTGCCTGGAAAGTACCGCTATACTCCGCCGATGAAATCATGCGACTTAATCATCAGCGCCCCCTGGGTACTGCCGGTTGCTCCGGAAAATACGGCGCTCACTGAGCATAGCGTGGCCATCAGTGGCGGCACAATCATTGCTGTCGGCCCCACCGACTACATCGTGCAGAATTATTCAGGCACAGAGCACCTCAAGCTTACCCACCACATCGTTCTGCCGGGTCTGATCAACACGCACTGCCACAGCGCCATGACACTGCTGCGCGGCGCTGGTGAAGACCAACCGTTAAAAGCCTGGCTGGAAGAGACTATCTGGCCACTGGAAGCTGCGGTGATGGACGACAATTACGTGACCCTGGGCACCCAGCTGGCGGTAGCCGAAATGCTGCTTTGTGGCACCACCACATTCTCGGATATGTATTTTCTGCCTGAAAAGGTAGCTGACGTCTGTATAGATGTCGGCATTCGCGCGCAACTTTCCTTCCCGATCATTGAATTTGCCAATGCCTGGAGCCACAGCGCTGATGACGCACTGGCCAAAGGGCTGGCGCTGCACGAACAGCTTAAAGGCAACAACCTGGTACACGTCGCGCTTGGACCACACTCCGGTTACAGCCTGAGCGCAGCAGAGCTTGAGCACATTGCCCAGGTGGGTCTGGAGCAGAACCTGCCGATACAGATGCACATCCACGAAACCGCGCAGGAAGTTGCAGATGCGCATCAGTCTATGGGACAAAGCTGGATAGAGCGATGCGCGGAAATAGGCATGCTGGGGCCGCATGTGCAGGCTGTGCATATGACTCAAATCAGTGACTCAGAACTCAAGCTGATTGCAGATACAGACACCCGGGTTGTGCATTGCCCGACGTCCAATCTGAAACTGGCATCCGGATATTGCCCGACCACACAGCTGCGGGACGCTGGTATCACCGTCTCCCTGGGCACCGATGGGGCGGCTTCGAACAACCGCCTCAACCTGTTTGCCGAGGCGCGTATGGCAAGCCTGCTGGCCAAACACACCGACCGGAATGCGGCGGCGGCTACGGCCGAGGAAATGTTGCACATGGCCACTCTGGGCGGTGCACGCGCACTGGGCATGGAGAACGTTACCGGCTCGCTTGAAGTCGGCAAAGCGGCCGATCTGATTGCCGTCGACATCAACAGCCTGGGCATGCTGCCGATGTACAACCCGTTTGCGACGCTGATTCATGGCGACGCCGGCAATGCGGTCAGCCATACTTATGTAGCCGGCAAAGCCCTGGTCGCCGATGGCCAGCTGACCCCTGACTCTTTAACAGATTTGGCGCAACGGGTGCTGAGCTGGCACTCTACGCGCCGTCCCATTTAAGCAACTCCGATTTAAGCAACAGTGTCCTCATGAGTGAAAACGTTGATCGCGAAGAAATAGAGAAATTTGATGCCCTGGCACACCGCTGGTGGGATCCTAACGGCGACTTTAAGCCGTTGCATGACATCAACCCGAAACGCGTTCAATATATCTCTGAGCGCAGCGACCTCAACAGCGGTCCTGTTGTAGATATTGGCTGTGGCGGCGGCATCCTGACCGAATCGCTCGCCAAACTGGGCGCTGACGTCACCGGCGTTGATATGGCAGGCAAAGCCCTCAGCGTAGCGCGTCTGCACGCACTGGAGAGCGGCGTTGATGTGACCTACCTGGAGGGTACGGCAGAAGCGCTGGCCCAGAGTCATGCGGAACACTTTCACACGGTTACCTGCCTGGAGATGCTGGAACACGTGACCAGTTATGCCTCCACCATTGCAGCCTGCGCAGCGGTTACCGCACCTGGTGGCAATCTGTTTTTCTCCACCATCAACCGCAACCCGAAGGCTTACGCACTTCTGATCCTGGGTGCTGAATATGTGCTCAACCTGCTGCCTCGCGGCACCCATGAATATGCCAAGTTCATAAAACCCTCTGAACTGTCAGCTGCAATCCGCGCAGCTGGCCTGGAAGTTGTGGATATCAGCGGCATGACCTATAACCCGTTTACCCGCGCCTGCAGCATTGGCCGCGATGTTGATGCTAACTATATCGTGCATGCGACAAAGCCTCTGAAAGATAACCAGTGACAAAAACAAACAACATGAATGAATTGTTAGACACGCTGAAGGCAAGCTACCCGGCGTTAGCGGCAGCTGCAAGCCACTGGCGTTACCAGCCTGAGCCAGGCCTGTTGACAGGGCGCAACATTCTGGTCACCGGCGCGGGTGCGGGCATCGGTGCTGCGGCAGCAAAAAGCTTTGCCTGCTACGGTGCAAACGTGATCCTGCTGGGTCGCAGCCGCAAACCTCTGGAAGAAGTCTTCGACTGGATAGAGACGCATACCGACACACAAGCCGTGATTGTGCCGTGCGATCTTGAGCTGCTGGATGCCAGTGCAACCCACGCGCTGCACAGTGCTATTTCTGAAACCTACGGGGTGCTGCATGGTCTGCTGCACAATGCATCAAGACTGGGGCCCAAAGTACCACTGGCCCATTACCCCATCGAGGAATGGCTGCGCGTTATACAGACCAATGTGAATGCGCCTTTTATCCTGACCCATACCCTGTTCGATCTGCTGGATGCCGCTGACGACGCGTGCGTGATCAACACCTCTTCTTCGGTAGGGCGGCAAGGTCGTGCCTACTGGGGCGCATATGCGGTGAGTAAATTCGCCACCGAAGGCTTCAGCCAGGTGCTGGCAGACGAAACCGAGTCCGCTGGGCGCATCCGCGTCTACAGCGTGAACCCCGGCGGCACCCGCACCGCCATGCGTAAAGCAGCCTATCCGCTGGAGGACCCTGCATCATTGCCCAGTCCGGAGCAGCACATGGATTTATATCTCTATCTGATGGCCGGCAGTCGCAGCGGCAAAACCTTGCCGGCAACAGGCGCGCAACTTGATGCACGAACCTGGGAGTGCCAATAAACCGACTGGAAAACGTCAAAGTGTTGACGTGTTTTTTTGCCGTGCAGAGCTAACTCATTGATTTTATTGCGCCCAAAAGCTGGCACAGTATTTGTAATGCAATGTCTATATCGCGTTTAACAGCGCCATCCACACAAACCAGCAGTATGAGTTTAAAGAAGCGGACATGAGCAAGAATACGTCATCCAGATCGACCCGACTGAACGCACCCGGCAAACACCCGGAATTTTTTGACGACCGAACTGCGCTGCAGTTGACTCAGGCGTTTGGCCAGGAGGCTGAACTCGAACCACTGCTGGCGCTGCTCTTTGCTCAGCAGCGGGCAACTGCCGAGGTGCGCGGGCTACGTTATGTTTATCGCCCGCTGGGTATCGATCTGAATTACGGTGAGCGCGACGCGTTTGAGGGTGAATATAATCTGACCTTTCGCGATGTGCCGCTGGGTACGCTGACGCTGTATTTCCCCAATGGGCAGAATGAGCAGAGCATTCAAACCTGCGAAGACCTGGTTTCGCTGGCATTTTCTTCTATCCGCAATGCGGTCACCACTTTAGAGCTGCGCCAGAAACCCCAGGGCGTCAATGCAATGGAGCGTGCGGCCCTGACTGCGGTCAACACCCCTCGAAACAAACAGGACAAAGCGCCGGGTTCCGTACAGAACGCAGACGCCAGACACGACGCACTGATTTTACTGGGGCTGGATCACTTTCCGACCATCCAGAGTCGAGACGGTGAGGAATGGGCACAGGTGCTGATGTCCAGTGTTCACGAACAGATTCGCGAAGGCCTGCGCAGTGCCGACGGCGTCTACCACATTGGCGACGACCTGATTGCCGGGCTGCTACCAAACACCAGTTCAGAGCAGGCAGAGCAGGTTGCAAAAAAAATACGTACGCTGGTTGCCAGCCTGCATCTGCGCGGAGACCCGAAAACCGAGCAGCTGACAGCCTGTATGGGATTGGCTGACGCCACCCACGCGAAAACCGCTGAAGATGTCATGAGCAACGCACAGTGCGCCCTGGCAGCAGCCCGGGCACAGGGCAACAATCAGATTCTTTATTACCAGCCTGAGCTGGCTGATACTCAGCCTTTTAAATCCGGATAAGGCAGCAGGCAGGTGGTTTTTGCGACGCGGGCGCGTCGCGTCTGCGTCTGGCCCTTTTGCGGACTTCGGTAGTTCAGGCCCAACATCCTGTATAAGGTACGTAAGTCTTCCTGCTGCAACAGGGCCCACTGACGGTTACGCAACCAGGACGGCAGCACCACAGGCCCGTAGCGCACCCGCTTGAGCCTGCTGACGACACAGCCTACGCTTTCAAACAAGCGCCGCACTTCGCGATTTTTGCCTTCCATCAACACCACGTGATACCAGTGATTGCGATTGCCACCGTTGAAGTAACGTATGTCACTGAAGCGCATCAGTTCGCCATCCACTTCAACACCAGCGCGCAAACGGGCCAGCACATCATCCTCAAGTTCGGCGTTGATACGTACAGCATATTCCCGGTCCAGACCCGTTGAAGGGTGCATAAGCTTGTGCGCCAGAGATCCATCGTTGGTCAACAGGAGCAGGCCCGTGGTCTGCATATCGAGGCGGCCTATACTGATCCAGCGGCTACCGCGCAGATTCGGCAGGCTGTCAAATACCGTCGGGCGACCTTCTTCATCACGGCGGGAGCACACTACACCCGAGGCCTTGTTCATGATGATCACTTCCGGATTGGTCTGTGCATTCAAGCTGACCAGGGCGCCATCAAACATGATGCGATCAGCCGTTGTGACACGCTGACCGACGTGGGCAATCTCATCGTTCACAGAGACGCGCCCGGCTTCAATCCATCCTTCAATCTGACGCCTGGAACCAATACCAGCGGTTGCCAGAATTTTATGGATTTTTTCAGGCACCAGTGGCGCTTGTTCGGGTTGTTGTGGTTTGCGGGACACCTGTGCAGCCTCAGTTAGTTGGTCGGACCCGCACTGGAGTGCAACTGCACCACATCAGCAGATTCAGGGTCGCCTGACGCCCGGTCACTTACCTCAACATCACCGCCTTCAGCGACGTTCTCCTGAGTATTGTCAGATTCGGCGTCATCTGTTGCCTGCACCGCAACGGTAATAGTGTCGTCAGGCACAACCAGTGCAGGTTCAATCAGCGCGCGGATTTCTGCTAACGGCGGCAGCTCAGTCAGCGTCTGCAGATTAAAGTAATCAAGAAATGTTTTGGTGGTGCCGTACAGAGAAGGTCGGCCTGGCACTTCCCGCTGGCCCACCACGCGAATCCAATCCCGCTCAACCAGGGTGCGCATAATGTTCTGACTGACGCTGACACCACGCACCTGTTCAATATCGCCACGTGTGACCGGTTGTTTGTAAGCCACCAGTGCAAGGGTCTCCAGCAGTGCACGGGTGTACCGCGGCGGTTTCTCATCCCACAAGCGGCTTACCCACTCGCTCAATTCCTGACGCACCTGATACCGATAACCTGACGCTACGCGTTTCAATTCGACACCGCGATCAGCGCTTTCTTCCTGCAGGGCTTTGAGGGCATCGCGCACCTGTTTGCTGGCATTCTCCTCATCCAGCTCCCCGGGCCCAAACAGCTTGGTTAAGTTCGCAACCGTTAACGGTCCATCTGAGGCCAGTAAAGCCGCTTCTATAATGCGTTGTATTTGCGCCTCATCCATTTATCTCTCCTCGTCGCTGTCTGCGTCTGTATCGGCATCAATAGCCGCCTGCATCTCTGAATCTGATTCACCACCATAATTGGTGTTGAACACCGGGGCATGATCAACCACCCCGGACGCACCTCGCACGTGGATAGGCGCAAAGGCTTCAGCCTGCACAAATTCGACTAACGCCTCGCGCACCAGTTCCATGATCGCAAGAAAAGTCACAATCACACCCATACGGCCTTCCGAAGGCTTAAACAGATCGCCGAAGTCAACAAAGCCGTCCTGGGAATTTACCAGCGCCAGCACGTCACCCATGCGCTCGCGTACAGAAAGGGCTTCAAACTTCACTTCGTGCTTCTGGAACATCTCTGCCCGGCGCAACACAGCGGCCAGTGCGGTCAACACCTCTTTCAGATCAACTTCCGGATCTGCATGCTGTTTCACCAGGTCTGGCTTGCTTGCTGCCACATCAAAAAGGTCTCGTTCCATACGCGGCAGTTCATCGATGCCTTCAGCTGCGGTCTTTATCTGCTCGTATTCCTGCAGCCGGCGTATCAGTTCCGCGCGCGGATCACCTTCTTCATCTTCCAGAGATTCCGGACGGGGTAACAACATGCGGGATTTGATCTCAGCCAGCATCGCGGCCATCAACAGGTATTCACCGGCAAGTTCGAGCTGCAGCGCCTGCATGAGATCGATATAACCCATGTATTGACGGGTGATCTCGGCAACTTTGATATTCAGAATATCCAGGTTCTGTCGCCGAATCAGATACAACAGAAGGTCCAACGGCCCTTCAAAGGTTTCCAGAAAAACCTCAAGCGCTTCCGGCGGAATATATAAGTCGGTAGGCAATTGTGTAACCGCCTCACCCCGAACAACAGCAATTGTGGTGCTGTCGGCGGTGCGCGCCTGCTGCAACTGGCCAACGGATTCGTTCATATGATTCTCACTGTCGCCAACACTATCTGTTGGATTAACGATGACTGATGCCTATCGCTTCTTTGACGTCTTCAAGAGTTTCCCGTGCAAGGTTACGTGCTTTCTCTGAGCCTTCAGCCAGAATTGCATGCACCAGATCGGGTTCTTCTTCAAACTGTTGCGCGCGTTGACGGTAAACACGCTGCTCTTCGTTAATGGCATCGATCAAGGGCTTTTTGCAATCTACACAGCCAATGCCTGCACTGCGACAACCTTCCGTGGCCCACTGACAAACTTCTTCTGTCGAATACACTTCGTGAAGCGCAAACACGGGACAATTTGCAGGCTCTCCAGGATCCGAGCGCCGAACCCGGGCAGGATCTGTCTGCATGGTGCGAATTTTTGCTTCCACTGAGTCAGGCTCTTCACGCAGCGAAATATAATTGTTGTAAGACTTGGACATCTTTTCGCCGTCCAGACCAGGCATCTTTGCCGTCCTGGTCAGCAATGCCTGGGGTTCCGGCAGAATGATGCGGCCGCCACCTTCCAGATAACCGAACAGACGCTCGCGGTCACCTATGGACAGGTTCTGTTGCTCCGCCAACAATGCACGCGCCCGCTCCAGCGCTTCGCCATCACCTTTTTCCAGATATTCTTTGCGCAGATTGCCGTACATGCGCGCGGCTTTTTTGCTCATCTTTTTAACCGCGGCTTCCGCGGCTTCTTCAAAACCAGGCTCGCGCCCATAGATATGATTGAAACGCCGCGCTACTTCCCGCGTGAGCTCCACATGTGCCACCTGATCTGCACCGACGGGTACCCAACCGGCTCGATACACCAGAATGTCTGCTGCCTGTAACAGCGGATAACCCAGAAAGCCGTAGGTGGCCAGATCCCGGTCGGTGAGTTTCTGCTGCTGATCTTTGAAACTGGGCACCCGCTCGAGCCAGGAAATAGGGGTAATCATCGACAACAGCAGATGCAGCTCTGCATGTTCCGGCACCCTGCTCTGTACGAATATCGTTGCTGTGCCGGGGTTCACCCCCGCAGCCAGCCAGTCGACAACGGTGTCAAAGGTGTACTGCTCGATATTCTGAGACTCTTCGTAATCTGTGGTTAACGCATGAAAGTCAGCCACAAAAAAGAAGCACTCGTATTCATGCTGCAGTTGAACCCAGTTTTTTAACACACCGTGCAGGTGCCCCAAGTGAAGACGTCCTGTGGGACGCATGCCAGAGAGCACCCTCTGGTTAGAATCATTACTGCTCAAGCGAGCCCTTTATATTTGTGTAGGTATTACCGGGCGCCATTATAGGCGTTTGATGAGTCAGATTGCATCCAACTCTCCCTTTCCCTGACGTACTAATTGCGGTACATCTTCGGTCAGATCAATCACCGTACTTTCTTCAAGCCCACAGGCACCGGCATCGATGATGACATCCAGTTGTTTACCGACCCGATCAGCAATATCTTCACCGTCTATGAAGAAATCCTGTTCTTCACCGTCCACATCCGGCAGCCGCAGTGTGGTGGTCATGATCGGCTCACCCATCAACTCAAGCAGCATCTGCGCAACCGGATGATCCGGCACACGTATGCCGATGGTACGCCGTTTCTCATGCACCAGGCGCTTGGGAACCTCCCTTGAAGCACGCAGAATAAAGGTAAACGGCCCCGGCGTTGCCCGCTTCAGGAGCCGGTAGCTGGTATTGTCGACACGGGCATAAACGCCAAGTTCGCTGAGATCACGGCAGGCCAGCGTGAACTGATGGTTCTTACGCAGCCGGCGCAACGCGATAATACGATCCAGCGCCCGTTTATCGCCTATATGGCAGGCCAGCGCATATGACGTATCTGTGGGATACGCCACCAGGCCACCGTCAGCAAGGCTCTGGGCCGCGATCTGCAGCAGGCGACGTTGCGGGTTTTCAGGATGTACGTGCAGCAATTGGCTCAACGGTGTCTCTTCTTACGCTATTCTTTTATTATCCGCGCCAAACTCAGGATTCAATGCGCGACTCGAACCGAGCCGCCAAGGATAAACTTTTTTTATGCAACAGCTACTTGATTACGCCGCGATACTCGCCTTTGTGGTGATTTATTTTATCACCCGGGACATTTTTCTGGCGACCGCAGTACTGATGGGGGGCGTGACCCTGCAGGTTGTCGGCTATCTGCTGATGAAAAAGCCCATTGGCAACGAGTTGAAAGTCACCTTTGTGGCCAGCATGCTGCTGGGTGGGATGACTCTGATACTGCGGGACGAGACGTTTATTCAATGGAAACCGAGCATCGTCAACGCCATTCTGGCGCTGACCCTGGTGGGAGGCCACCTGATCGGCAAGACTTTTTTCATCAAGAAAATGCTTGGCCAGGTACTGCATCTGCCGGACAGTGCCTGGTTTACCCTGACTTACGGCTGGGCGCTGGGCTTTACCTTCGCCGGCGCGTTGAACCTCTGGGTCGCTTATAACTTTGACATGGATACCTGGGTGACCTTTCGCTTCGCTGGACTGCTGATGATCAATATCACGATGTTGATCGCCACCTTTACGTATCTGTACGCTAAAGGTCTGCTCAATGAAGACAACCTGCCAGACCCGAAAGCGCCAGAGCACGAAGATAAGCCTTGATCAATCCAGTAGCCACACCTTGCGTGTCACCTTCATAACGGACCTTTTATGCAAGATTCACAGATATCGATGACCACCCTGTTCCTTGTGGCGTTCAGCACGCTCATGCTGTTCACCGCATCGGCGACTCAGGCCAGCACCGTCTATATTTCTGACGAACTGACTGTGCCTCTGCGCAGCGGCCCCTCCAGCGGGCACAGGATCCTGCACCGTGGTTTACCCAGTGGTACCCAGATGGAAGTGCTGGAAACAGATGAAGACGCAGGCTTCAGTCGCATCAGAACCAGCGGGGGTACGGAGGGTTGGATCCGCAGCCAGTACCTGGTCAGCGAGCCCATCGCAAAACTGAAACTGGCCGCAGCACAACGGGCCATGGCAAATGCTCAGGCCGCTCTCGCAGCTGAACAGGCCAAAGTGAAAGAGCTGACAGCCAGCAACCGCGAACGTGGCAATACCAACTCAACCTATGAAAAGCGTATTGCGGAACTGGAGAGTGAGCTGGCCGAAATCACGCGCATCTCCGCCGGCGCCATAGAAACCAACGCAGAAAACATCAAACTCCAGGAAGTGAATGCTCGCCTGCAGGACGAACTGGATGACATTGCGCAGAGCCGCGCGCAGCTGGAAGACAATACCTTCAACGAGGCCCTGATGATTGGCGGAGGCCTGTTGTTTCTCGGCCTGATCGCCGGCGTTCTGATCAAAGCACGGCCGCAACGCAGCGCCTGGAGTTAGGGCAGACACAATGACAGTACTCAGCGTCAACCTGAATAAAATCGCGCTGTTGCGCAACGCCCGGGAGGGCAAGAGACCCAGCGTGGTTGAAGCGGCAAGGGTTGCCCTGACAGCGGGTGCACAAGGTATAACTGTTCACCCTCGGCCAGACCAGCGGCATATCCGCACGACCGATGTATTCGCTCTGGCTGATCTCTTGTCCAGCGAGTATCCAGGCATTGAATTCAATATTGAAGGCAATCCCATGGCAAGCCCCAACGCAGGGGGGTACCCGGGCCTTGATGCGCTGATTGAGAAGACCAGGCCCGCGCAGGCCACCCTGGTACCGGATAGTGATCATCAGCTCACTTCCGACCACGGCTGGGACCTGACAACATTCAATCAACCACTCGCAGATAAAATTGCGCTGTACCGGTCTTACGGTGCACGCGTGAGCCTGTTCATGGATCCTGATATCCCGCAGATACAACAGGCACAGGCGCACGGCGCTCAGCGCGTAGAGCTGTATACAGGCCCCTTTGCTGACCTGTATAGCGAGCATGGCGCAGACAACGAGGCCGTACAGAACAGCTTTCAGAGTTATCTTGCAGCGGCGCGCTATGCCAATCAGATCGGTCTTGGGGTCAATGCAGGCCACGATCTGGACCTGCACAATCTGACCCTGTTCCGGCAGATCACCGAAGTGGCAGAAGTATCGATTGGTCACGCTTTGATCTGCGATGCGCTTGAAATAGGCCTGTCTGCCAGTGTCACCGCCTATGTCAAAGCACTCGCCTAACGTCAAAGGCTCGGCTACCATGCGCGCCATGAATATCTATAGCGCTTGCAGAACTTTACTTATTGCCCTGGTTGCCAGCACGTTTGCGCTGGGCGCCTTTGCTGAAAATCCACGCGTCGCCATCGACACCAACTTCGGCGTCATCGAAGTTGAACTCACACCCACGCTTGCACCACGCACCGTCGAGAACTTTCTTAGTCTGGTAGACGACGAGTTTTATAACGGCCTGGTGTTTCATCGAGTGATTGCCAATTTCATGATTCAGGCTGGCGGCTACAATGCCGACCTGCAATATAAGCAGGCCCCTGCAACTGTACCTAACGAATCTTTTAACGGCGTCAAAAATACCCGCGGCACCATCGCGATGGCACGCCTAAATGATCCTGATTCTGCAAACTCCCAGTTTTTTATCAACGTGGCAGACAATCCAAACCTGAACGCAGATGGCAGCAAAGCGGGTTATACCGTGTTTGGTAAAGTGTCAGCGGGCATGGATGTGGTCGATGCCATTGAACTGGTTAATACCCACCTGCGCCGAGGTATGGCCGCCGTGCCGGAAGAACCGGTCATCATCCATAGCATCACGCGCATCGAGTAACAGCTGCGTAACTAAGCTGCATTCCCAACCCCACGCCGCATCTTTTATGAGGTAGAATGCGGCGCTTTTTCATCTATAAGATCTAACATGCCTACACTACTTATCGCCGCAGCCAGCGCGGCCCTGCTGGCTGCTCTCGTCACAGAATTGTCGCAACGTTTCTGGTCAGACAGCTACATCGCTCTGCTTGTCATCACGTTCATCGCCTTACTGGTCAACGGTTTGTTCAACGCGCGTCTGCGCCAGAACACTGCGCAAAGCTCCTCCGCAGAGGCACAACCGGAGCGCCAGAATGCGCGCAAAAAACCTAACAATGACAGAAGCCAGCGCAGCGCAGGTGATCGTCAAGCCGGCGAACGCAAAAAACCCGCACGGGATAACAAACCACCCCGCAGAGATACCTCTCGCCAGCCGGAACGCGCAGATCGCGATAGTGGCGGACCCGCCGGAGAAGTCAGCGAGGCCACCGGCCCGGTAGAGAACGGTACGGTGAAATGGTTCAACCGCTCCAAGGGCTACGGTTTTATCGTGCGCGAAAACGGCGAAGAAATTTTTGTGCACCAGCGTTCGATTGTCAGCGCGGGTGATCGTAATCAACGCCCGGTGCTCAATGATGGCCAACAAGTCAGTTTTGTGGTTTCGCATCAGGAAAAAGGCGCCCAGGCGGAACAGGTTAAAACCCTCGACTAGAGCCGCACCGTCATGCAGATAAAAGCCCAGCTCAGCCATGCTATAGAGGCCGCCTTCAGCACCCTGGGGCTGGTTGGGCCTGCGCTGGTACAGACGTCCAGCCGACCCGAACATGGTGATTACCAGGCCAATGGCGTCATGGCAGCGGCCAAACGCGCGCAACGCAACCCGCGTGAAGTTGCAGCCGAGGTTATTGAGGTCCTGGACCTGACGGGTATCGCCAGCAGCGTCGATGTTGCTGGACCGGGGTTTCTCAATATCACCCTGGCAGCAGATTTCCTTGCCGGTGTTAATGCAGGACAAATCACCGCCAGCCCATCACCACAGCGCGTTGTTGTCGATTATTCAGCGCCAAACCTCGCTAAAGAAATGCATGTTGGGCATCTGCGCTCGACCATCATAGGCGATTGTATCGTTCGCGTGCTCGAGGCTCAGGGCCATACTGTTTTACGGCAGAACCATGTTGGTGACTGGGGTACCCAGTTCGGCATGCTGCTGACGTACCTTTCGGACAATGCAGCAAATTCTGACTCTCTGGCTTACCTGGAAGATTTTTACCGCGCGGCCAAAGCGCGCTTTGATGAAGATGAAGATTTTCAACAACGTGCGCGCCAGGCGGTGGTGGCGCTGCAGGCTGGCGATGCCCATGCGTTGGAGATGTGGCAACATTTCATCACGGTATCCATGTCTCACTGCCAGGACATATACAACCGCCTCGATGTAACGCTGGATGCAACCCATATTCAGGGCGAGAGCGCATATAACGAGGCACTGCCTGGCATTATTCATCAGTTGCAGGACAAAGGGCTGTTAACCGAATCCGACGGTGCCCAGTGTGTGTTCCTAGACGAGTTTAAAACCAAGAAAGGTGAGATACTGCCGGTCATTGTGCAGAAGTCGGACGGCGGATATCTCTACGCCACCACCGATTTAGCTGCCGTAGCCTATCGCAATAACGAACTTCACGCCGACCGGGTCCTCTATTTCACGGATGCCCGCCAGGCACTGCATTTCAAACAGATCTTTGCCGTTGCCAGGGCCGCCGGATTTGCTGACTCCGCAATCAGCCTGGAACACATGCCTTTTGGTGCCATGTTAGGTGACGATGGCAAACCGTTTAAAACCCGTGCGGGCACCGTAGTCAAACTTGCCGATCTGCTGGATGAAGCGGAACTGCGCGCTACCCGACTGGTACGCAGTAAAAACCCTGATCTTGATGAGGAAATCGCAACCGAACTGGGTCATGTGATTGGCATCGGCGCGGTGAAATACGCAGATCTTTCGAAAAACCGCACCAGTGACTATGTCTTCAACTGGGAGCAGATGATCAGCTTTGACGGCAACACTTCACCCTATCTGCAATATGCCTATACGCGCATCGCCAGCATTTTTGCCAAGGGCCAGATTGACCGGCACACCCTACCCGCGCACGCGGTGGCTGTTGAAGAACCCGAGCGGCGCCTGGCGGTGATGATTGCAGGTTTCAATGACACCCTCGACGCGGTTGCCAGTGAAGGCATGCCGCATCTTTTATGCGGTTATCTGTATGAACTGGCGACGCGTTTTACCAGCTTCTATGAAGCCTGCCCGATTCTGTCCAGCAGCGCGGAGGTGCGCGAGCGACGCCTGGTACTGGCTAGGCAGACCGCCGATACTTTGCGCAGCGGTCTTGATCTTTTAGGGATTGGTGTCGTCGAGCAAATGTGACGACCTCACGGTGTATTAAGCCGTTGCTGCCTGTGGCGTTGCGTACGACTTTAAAGTCGCAGCAAAATTCTCCAGGCTCTGCAGGCCGGACGCTTCCGCCTCTTTACACCATTCGCTGAGCGCTTGTATCACTTCATCCATGTTGCCACCGCGCTTCGCCCAGATTTCCAGCAGGCGTTGATGCAGATCGTGAATGACGCGAATTTCCGGGCTGGTTTCAACAACCGCAGATATACGGTCGCGACCGCTGTCATTGACCAGCAAAGGCTGACGCACCAGCAGTCTGCGCGCTCGTTTGATCAATTTGCGCGAAGCAGCGTCAGCTTTGAGATATTCCTGTGCCATAACGGGCTTAACCACTTCTTTGGAGTAGCGTGCCATGACGTGGAAGCGGTCGTTCAACAGAGCCAGGACAGCGTCTTTGTCGAGCACGTTTTTGTCCGGTACGCGCGCTACGACGGGACCGGTACTGATGACTTTGGCGAGACCTAACATCGAAAACAAGCGGATCCACATCCAACCGATGTCAAATTCGTACCATTTGGCTGACAGCTTGGCTGAGTTCGGGTAGGTGTGATGATTGTTATGTAACTCTTCTCCACCGATCAGGATGCCCCAGGGTGATATATTGCGGGCCGCATCGGGACATTCAAAATTCCGATAACCCCACCAGTGGCCGATGCCATTGATCACACCTGCAGCAAACAATGGGATCCACACCATCTGAATTGCCCAGATGGTCAATCCTAAAGCACCAAACAGAGAGATGTTGATGATCGCAAGAGCGGTAATGCCGCCCGTTGTATATTTCTCATACACATTGCGCTCAAGCCAGTCGTCAGGGCAGCCACGGCCATACTTGGCCAGCGTTTCTTCGTTGGTCGCCTCGATACGGTAGTTTTCAACACCGCGCCAGAAAATTTCGCCGATACCTTTGACTACCGGGCTATGCGGATCTTCTTCGGTCTCACATTTGGCATGGTGCTTACGATGCACGGCCGTCCACTGGCGCGTACCCATGCCTGTGGTGAACCAGAGCCAGGCACGAAAGAAGTGCTTCAGGACAGGGTGCAGCTCCAACGCGCGGTGAGCGGAGTGGCGATGCAGAAACACAGTGACCGCAACAATAGTGATGTGTGTCACAACCAGAGTGTAAATAACCAACTCGGTGACAGAGAGGTTGAGTAAGCCATGACTCAAAATATCCAGGATGCTCAAAGCAAATGCTCCTTCAGGTGCGCAGATAGGTTCAGGAAACGCATTGTAGGCATTGCGTAACCGTTAAGCCACCTTGCGAAAACAGTCAACAATAGTGTAGACGGCATCGCCAGGCAACGTTGTGTGCTAGTACTATGTTGAGAACTCTGGCCAGATACAAAAAGGACCATGTCTTTATTCACAACGCTTATAAAAGCAGCAGAATTGACCGAAGTCGAAGGTAATTACCTGCTGTTCGACTGTCGGGCTCAGCTTGGTGATGTTAATTGGGGCAGGCGCGCTTATTTGCAAGGTCATATTGCTGGCGCCTATTACCTGGACCTGGATAAAGATCTTGCAGATCCGCCAAATGAAGCAGGCCGGCATCCACTTCCGGATATTCAGCGCTGGCGGGCTCGCGTGGGTGAATTAGGGGTACAACCTGAACAACAGGTGGTGGTCTACGATGATGCTGCAGGTGCTTATGCAGCGCGCGCCTGGTGGATGTTTCGCTGGCTTGGGCACAATAACGTCGCCGTGCTGGATGGTGGACTTAAACACTGGCCACATGCCCTCGAAGAAACGCTACCAATCCCGCCCGAGCCCACGGTTTACCCTGTCCTGGCACCCCTGACACGGCTTATTGCAACTGATGAGTTGCATAAAAAACTGGATGCGCTTAAACCCCGTCAGTTGATCGATGCTCGCACAGAAGCGCGCTGGGCGGGCAAAGAGGAGCCCATTGATCCCATAGCGGGCCACATTCCCCACGCAATCTGCCTGCCTTTCCAGGACAATCTCGATGCCGACGGTCGCTTCAGATCTTCGGCTGATCTGGCAAGCCGATATGCTGATATCGCTGATTATCCAATCTGCTACTGTGGATCTGGCGTCACTGCGGCGCATAACCTGCTGGCTATGCGTATCGCAGGTCTTGCTGAACCTACCTTATATGCAGATTCATGGAGCGGTTGGATCACGGATAGCACCCGACCCGTGGCCACAGACCTGTAAATGATCATTCCCGCTGCGCAGATCCGCTGGCAGGGCGACCAGGCAGAAGCCATAGACTATGACGACATCTATTTTCGCGATGATGCGCTGAGCGAATCTGACAGGATTTTCATCCAGCCGGCTCAGATTGTGGCCAAGGCCCAGGCCACCGCCACTATCTGCATCGGCGAGCTGGGTTTTGGCATGGGCACAAACTTTATTGCCGCCGCCGCTGCCGTGCTGCAACACAGCAATGCTCACCTGCGCTACGTAGCGATTGAAAAACATCCATTGAGTCCAGCGGACTGGCGGCAGGTCAACAGCCGCGCGCAACACCACAAAGCGCTCTATCAGACACTGACTGAGCCGGTGCTGCCGCTCCTGGCGGGTTGGCATGAACGGGTTTTTGCGGCGGGGCGAATCACGCTGACACTTTTTTACGGCGACGTTGTTGAGGGTGTAGAGGCACTTGTCCAACAGCAGCACAATCCTGTGGATGCCTGGTTTCTCGATGGCTTTACACCGGCCAAGAATCCACAGATGTGGACCCCACAAATCTATTCAGCGCTTGCAGAGTTATCCACGAGGGGTACCAGTGTCGCCTCGTTTACCGCCGCCGGACACGTCCGCCGGGGCCTGCAGGCGGCGGGTTTTGCCATCGAACGACTGGATCAGCAACCACACAAGCACCACAGCCTGGCGGGCTGTTACCTGCAAAACGGGCGTACACGTCGGCCGCGGCCGAGCCAGGTAACGGTACACGGCAAAGGTATCGGTGGCGCCAGCGTTGCCCGCAGATTGGCAGAATCCGGCGTCACGGTGCAGGTTCTCGACCCAAGAAGTGAAGCCAGCGCGTCCGCGCGGATCAGCGCTGCGGTAATGCACGCCCGCCTGCTGGGTGACGGCAGTCCCGGCGCTGTGTTTCGACACGCCAGCTTTCACTACGCAAGCGCCTACCTGCAGGCGTTCAACGGCTTCGCGCGCACGGGTGTAATACAACTGCAGGGTCCCAACATGAACGCAGAAAAACTGCGGCGGATCAGCACCGCTTATGGTGATAACCACGAGCATCAGCAGCATTGGCTGCAGCAGCTGTCAGCGGCACAGGCCGCACAAGTGAGTGGTGCTCAGGTCGACGCTGATGCCCTGTTCTTTCCCACCGCCGGTGTTGTTGATCTGCCTGCACTCTGCGCGGCGCTGCTGGATCACCCCAACATCAGTCAGCACCACGCAGATGCATCCGCCACACCCGGTCTGTTCGACTCTGAGAACACTCATATTTTGTGCAGCGCGGGCGGCACCCGCGCTTTTCCCGGTTGTGATCACCTTGAAATCAGCGAAGTTCACGGTCAGCTCGATCGATTTGAGACAGCTTCGCGGTTAAGCACCTTACCGATTGTAGGCAATGGTTATCTGGTGCCTGATGACAAGGGTGTGGTTCTGGGTGCTTCTTATGAGTACAGCCCCTGGTCAACGGACAGAGCGCGCGCGCACAACCTGCAAGCCAATCAACACCTCATTCCCGGTGCGCAGCTGAACTGGCAGCACAGCCAACGGGCGACACGCGCGACCAGCAGCGACAGGATGCCGGTTGTAGGTCGTTTGCAGGGTCCGGCGGAGCTGTGGTTAGCCACGGCTTTCGGCTCCATGGGCACAACCGCAGCGCCCCTGGCAGCGGCCATGGTCAGCAATCAGATTTTAGGCTGGAGCAGTGGTGTGAGCCCTGCTGTTGAAGCACTGACAGATCCCAATCGATTCGCCCGACGCCAGGCGCGGCGGGGCGTCAGACACCGCTGATCATCCGCTTAAACGAACGGTTAGCTGTCTGAGCTCAGAACCCGCACGTTGATTACAGAGTCGATGGCGCAAATCGCGTCGATCAAACCCTGGTCAGGCTGCGCGGCCAGATCGATCAGGTTGTAGGCAACGTCATCGCGACTTTTGTTTATCAGATCGATCACATTAATATCGCGCTCTGCAAGCACTGACGTCATTTTACCCAGTGTGCCGGTGACGTTCCGGTTGGTCACCGCGATGCGATAACCGTCCACCCGCTCAAGACTGACCTGGGGGAAATTCACGGAATTTACAATGCTGCCGGTTTCCAGAAATCGCATCAGTTGATCTGCCGCCATGATGGCGCAGTTTTCTTCAGCTTCAGCAGTACTGGCACCCAGGTGCGGAGTGAGCATGACGCGGTCATGGTCAATCAGGCCCGGGACTGGGAAATCTGCCACATAGCGACCGATCTGCCCGTTCTCCAGGCCTTTTGCCAGAGCCTGGGTATCAACGATGGGTTGGCGTGCAAAGTTAAGCAGCACGCTACCGGGTTTGAAGGCTTCCAGCGCTGCAGCGTTAATCATGCCCTCGGTGGCCGGCAACAACGGTACATGCAGGGTGACGTAGTCCGCCTGGGCAAACAGGCTGGGCAGATTCTCCATGCGCTCGACTTCA
>Ga0180435_10001790_pt1 | contig 22214 bp, 17 predicted proteins | sample SS_ome_3_FD_132467 | JGI IMG/M metagenome (GOLD analysis project Ga0180435, IMG submission 132467) | Hypersaline lake sediment archaeal communities from the Salton Sea, California, USA - SS_3_S_1 metaG | ecosystem: Environmental > Aquatic > Non-marine Saline and Alkaline > Hypersaline >...
CCCACAGTGGTAATGTAATTGGTCACCTCCGGCATGCCCATGAGCACATTTTCCACTTCCCGCGCCACCGCATTGGTGGTTTCCAGGGTCGTGCCTTCAGGTGGATCGATAAGTACCTGGAATTCATTTTTATTGTCAAAAGGCAGCATTTTTAAGGGTACATGCCCGGTCAAAGCCAAAGTGACGGAGATAAAAAACAGGACTGCCACGACCAAAAGCAACAGAAAACTTTTGATTTTGGAATTGACAAACGGCAGGATCACTCGGCGATAAATGCGGTAGTTGGTTGTTTTGGTGAGGTCATAGGGTTCCTCACCGGCCATATCTTGCTTCAGTAATTTGCTGCTCACCCAAGGCGTAATCGCAAATGAAACCAGCATGGACATGAGCATGGCCAAAGGTACATTCAAGGCCATGGGACGCATGTAGGGCCCCATCATACCGGTGATAAAAAACATGGGTAAAAAAGAAACAATAATGGCCAAGGTTGCTAAAATCACCGGCGGCATGACCTCATTGATGGCAATGGAGATGGCCTCCAATTTCTTGCGCCCGCCCATGGTCAGATGACGATATATATTTTCAACACTCACAATGGGATCGTCCACCACCAGGCCCAGAGCCAGAATCAGGGCAAACAGCGTCACGCGGTTGATGGTGTAGCCGAACAGATAATTAAAAAGCAGCGACAGAGAATACGTGATGGGTACGGCAATCGCCACGATGGTGCCGGTGCGCCAGCCCATATAGAATGTGATCAGAGCAATCACGGTGATGATAGCCTCTCCCAGACTTTTCACCAGGCTGTTGACTTTGTCATTGGCAGTTTCGCCGTAGTCGCGTGTAATCCGGTAGGTTACATTGTGGGGCAGTAACGACTGCTTGAGGGCCAGCATGCGTTTTTCAACTTCCTTGGCCACCCAAACCGCATTACTGCCTTTCTTCTTGGCCACGGCAATGGTCACGGCCGGAAAATTGTCTTGTTTTGCAATTTTGGAATCATCTTGCTCAAACGCGGGTCCGAAACCGATGCGGCTATAGGTTTTAACCTCCTCAGGGCCATCGGAAACTTCAGCGATATCCCGGAGGTAAACCGGCTTGCCTTGGTACAGCGTAATCAGCAGGTTCTTGACTTCCCGAATATCTTTCACAAAGGGCCCGGCTTCGATTCGTATGGCTTGGTTGGCTTTCTCGATCTCGCCGCTTTGCATCTGGGCATTGGACATTTGGATAGCGCCGATGACCTCCATGGCCGAAAGACCGTAGGCCGTCAGACGCTCCGGATCCAAATAAACATAAGCCACCCGTTTGCGACCCCCGTGCACAGTGATCCGGGCACTGTCGGGGATATGCTGCAATTTGCCCACCACCTCTTCGGCAATCCGGTAAAGCTGGTGGTCGTCTGCACTTTCGCCGTAAAGGGTGACATTGACGATGGGGACATCATCGATTTCAATGGGCTTGATGATCCAGCCGGCTATTCCAGGGGTCACCTGGTCCAGATTCTGGCTGATTTTGTTATACAGTTTAATCAGGCTTTCTTCGCGATCCTGACCCACATGATACCGTACCGTTACGACAGCCATGCCGGTACGCGACATGGAATAAACATATTCAACACCATCGATCTGGTAGAGAAGCCGTTCTAGTCTGGCCGAAACCAGTCGTTCCACCTCTTCGGCGCTGCCGCCCGGATAGGATATCAACACATCTGCCAGAGGCACCACAATCTGGGGTTCTTCTTCGCGGGGCGTTATGGCCAGCGCTACAAAACCAGCTAGCAAGCTGATGATAATCAGCAGGATGGCCAGGTTGCCCCTCAGAAAAGATTCAATGATTCGGGCCAGCACAGATTCGTTTGCTTGCATTTAACCATCCTCCTTCAGGGGGGAGACCAGGATAACGTCGCCCTGTGACAACCCGGATAGAATTTCAACACTTTTCCCGAAGGCAGGACCTGTTTTCACCATTTGACGCAACACCCGTTTTCCCTGTACCAGATGGACCATTTCCAACTGACCGGACAAAACAACGGCACTGGCCGGAATCAATACAGCCGGATAGGGGTCCTCATAAACCCACACGCGTCCAAAGGTGCCCGGCAGGATGTCTCCCTTTTTGTTGTCGATGTGCACCTTGACTTCTTGGGTCCGACTAAGGGGGTCGACGGCACTCACGATTTCGGATACACGACCTTTAAATGGCCGCGACGGTCGGTCCAAACTGATATCAACAGACTGGTTGAGAGATAGTTTTTCGATCAAACGAACCGGTACCGGCACTTCAATGCGCATATTCAATGGATCATAAACACGCAACAATACCTGACCCGGGTTGGCCAGGTCGCCTTTCTCCACGCGCCTGTCGGTAACAATGCCATCGATGGGCGCTTTAATTGTTGTGTAGGTGAGCATTACTTCGATTTCAGCCACCTGGGATTTGGCGGAATTGAAGCGCGATTCAGCCGCGGTCATGGCCTGTTCGGTTGCCGCCTTCTGATTATATAATGACTTTGTGCGGTTGTATTCCGTCCGCGCCTGTTTCAGCTGAATGTTGGCTGCCGCCAGTTTCTCTTTCATTTCGCGGCTGTCCAATTCGATGAGCACCTGTCCTTTTTTAACTCTTTGGCCGGCGGATGCCGAAACACGGCTGACATAGGCACTGATGCGGGCACTTAAATTCACGGTTTCTTCCGAAGCCACCGTACCGACTACATCAATTTGCGGGGCAACCTCTTTCATCTGAACCGTATAGGTTCTAGCCTGTGCCGGCAGCGGTTGTCCTGGTGTTGTCTCAAGCTTGCCGGCGGTGACCTTGGCATGAAACAGTCCACCGGTCCAGGCAATCATCAGAGCCAATCCGGCGACAGCGATAGGCCATTTGATGACTTGCAAAATTTTCATTCCGATTCCCTTCTTTTGTGCCGTCATATTTTTCCCCCCTTTGGTTTAGACTGATAGCCAATTAGGCTTGATAGTTTAAAGCAGCAATAGGCTCTAAGCAGTCAGCAATAAGCGGCTTATAGCTCTTATGAAACTTCATGAGTTTCATTCTCGATCAAACTGGCCGTTTTTTGGGCCGGCGGCTGGGCTGACTACTGAAAGCTTAAAGCTATTTATGGTACTTTGCCACCGAAAGCCCCATGGCCCGGTCATAATTAGACAAGGCTGTGAGGTAATCATAATAGGCAGCCACACTACGCGTTTTTTGGGCCGTCAAGCCCACCTGGGCTGTCAGCAGGATGGTGATATCGGCTACACCTTCCTTATATAACTCCGAAGTGATGCGCAGGGCTTCGGCCGCACTCTGCATGCTTTTCTCACTGACCTCCAGACGCTCCCAGGCATCCATGGACTTCAGGTAGGCCTGCTGTAAATCCAGACGCAGATCATTGCGCACTTTGAGGGCGTCCTTTTCCGTGGCCTGCCATTCGGCCCTGGCCGCCCGTTTGGCACTTGGCCGCTGAAACCCATCAAAAAATTCCCACTCGGCCATGACACCCATGAGATAGCTATCTTCGAATTCCTCAAAATCGCCGCTATCAAAGTCATAGGAACCAAAAGCACTTAAATTGGGACGATTTTCTTGAGATGCCTTTTTGAACGTTTGCTTTTTGATGCGTGACAGTGTTTGGCTGATTTTCAGCTCCGGTCGATTTTCGATATTCTTTAAATCAAGTGCCACCGGACTTTGCTGAGACGCATCGCGAGGAGGAACAGGCAATCCCTCGGTGGTTACCAGATCAGAACCAATGGCCGTATTCAGAGATGCAATCGCCAATTGAACACCATTTTTTGCGCGAATCAAATCTTCATGCGCCTGAGCCAGTTTGACATCCAGATTGAGCACATCGGTCTTGACGGCTGATCCGGCATTAAACCGAGCAGTGGCAACCCTGAGGCTTTCTGTCAGACTTGCAACGGATTCCGTTTGAACACCCACAAAGGACTCAGCCCTGAGAACCGTATAATAGCCGCGGGTTACCTGGTGGACCAATTCGTTTTGTACTGCCTTCAGCCCCAGCTCGCGCATCTGCTTATTGCTCTCCGCCAAATCCACATTGATGCGGTTAATTCCGCCATTGTAGAATCGATATTTCAAACCCAGCGACAAGCGCATATTGTCGGTTTGATCCGGGTCATTGGGATCGAAGTCCGGATCGGTCATATCAAGATCCTTCTGATTGAGGGCCATCATAAAGGCCTGGGGCGGGTTATTCGTAATCGAATAGGTGCCGGCCAAATACAGGCGCGGATAATAGGCTGATTCAGCCTGTTTGATCATGTGCCTGGCGGCCTGCACCCGCGTGAGCCCGGCTTGGATATCAGGATTGTCATCCAATGCCGTCCGAATGCAGGTCTCCAACGTCACGGCCTGAACCTGCAAGGTCAAGCCCAGTACGATCATTATCTGCACCATTAATATGCTACGCCCTTTCACCATATGATACCCCCTTAAATGAAGCTGTAAGCTTTAAGTTGTGTCGAGTCCTGATTCAAAGTTGTCACATCCATAGAGTTTTACCCCTCTGGAATTACCCTTTTTTTAGCCAAATCTTACAACGGCAAATATATATGCCCCCAGCCTTCACCGTCGTTCCCACGGAAGTGGGAACCCAGACAAGGCCAATAGCTAATCGTTATCCCTGGATCCCCGATCCCCTCCTCCAGGGGAGCAGTTTTTCGGGGATGACAACCGAAGGCCGGGGTGCCCGGCTGGTACCCCTAACACGCTATTTGCAACCCGCAACCCGATTCTGCATAGCTGTATCATGCTCACAGCTGATCGCTGAATGCTTAAAAAGCATTACCCGATCGAAACCCAACTTTTTTTAGTATGACCGCGGCAGGGCAAAATCCGGTAAGAGAAGACTGCAAAAGATTGATACCCACAAAGGTGGTTAAAATCAGCCAGTATGGACTTACCAGCCATGCCAAGATTACGCTAACAAGAATTAAAGATCCTGCAAATCCCAATATTATTTTATCGATATTCATAATGAACCTCCATTTTGCTTTGGTTGTGATACATTGTGGAGATTCATAAGCAAACTTGATGCCAAATAAAGTCATGCCCCATGCTTTTATGAAACTCGACCCTTTCGCCCCTCGGGCGAAAGGCATCGTCGGATCTCATGCGAAAGATCAAAATATTTTCAAATCCGGTGTGTGATAGTGTTTAAAATTTTACGGCTGTCTTTACTGCTCGATAACGGGCTTTTTTTAAGTTGGTTTTGATTAGCTCGCCATACTGCTCAAGGCTAAATTCATGCGTGACCATCTGCTCCAAAAATGCTTTCAGTTCCCGGTTATTTTGAAGCATGTCGATGGCGACTTGGAAAACATGCCGCTTTTGGCCGTCTTGAGATATGATCCCGCAAGAGAACACGCCACTTAGTTTTTGGATTTTAAGCCAAATAGGGGTCATATCCAATTTGGCATCGTGACCGATGCCCACAATGCTCAATCCCCCGTTCACGGCCATGCACCGTGTAGCCAGATTCAAGGTTTCCGATGTGGCCACCACATCAAAAACGCGATCATAGCCCCCCATGGCAATCCTTTGACCCAACATGGGTTTGTATACCTTTGCACCGACCACTTTCTGGGTGTGTTTAAATATCTTTCTGGCACGGATGACATGGTCGGCTCCGGCCTTTCGGGCTAAATCTGAATGAAAATTGGATGGTTCCGAAACTGTGATGGTGCAGCTGATGTCCAGCGATCGGATTACCTGAACGATCAGGCTGCCAATCACCCCGCTACCGAGCACCAACACCTGATCACCATCAAGAGGACGATTGTCATAAACCGCCTGAATAGCCACCGCCAAAGGTTCGGTCAGAATGCCGATTGAATCGGAAATGGTTCCAGGGAGTTTGAAAACCTGGCTTTTGTGGGCTACGAATATTTCGCCCATACCACCGCCCGTATCCTTGCATATACCGATAAACATACCGGGGGCCAGATCGCCTTCGGCAAAGTTTTCACAGCTGCCCACATGTCCGCTTCGGCAGGCCCGGCAGGGGGGTTCTATGCCGCGGGCTTCACAATTTAAATGCGGTGCCACCGTCACCCGATCGCCTGTTTTAACCGAGGAAACCTGGGGGCCCACTTCCATAACGTCGCCAACCATTTCATGTCCCAATACACAGGGAAAGGACGTAAAGGGGCTTGCTGTGGGCGAATCTTTTAAAAAAATCAGGTTCAAATCACTGGCACAAAACCCGCACATACGGGTTCTGATTTTAATCCAATGGCCGGAAGGCAAGGCGGGCTCGGCAATATCTACGCATCGGATGGTCGCCAACGGTCCCCTAAAATAAAAGCGGCGACTAAATTTGCCCAAGGCCTTTAAGAGTAAAAACCGAGGTATCGAGACTGAAAATTGCAATGCCTTCATGGTTAAAGTCTATCCCGAATGTGTATGACTCAAACGATCTTATTTCTCCATATTCAAACCATCTTTGAGCATCAATGTAGCCGGACTGACCACACACGGATCGGTCAGAACATTGACACAGGCTGGTTTCTCCGCAACAAGTGCTCTTTCCAAAGCGGGTATCACATCGGCCTCTTTCTCCACATATTCACCATGTCCACCCAGGGCCGCCACCACACCCTCATAGTGAACCACACCCAGCTCCGAACCGATAATGCGCTCATTTCCATAGCACATTTCCTGACCATGCTTGATCATGCCCCAGGCTTGATCGTTGTTGATGACACAAATGATGGGCAGGTTATGACGTACGGCGGTATTAAATTCCATGGCGTTGAAACCAAAGGAGCCGTCTCCGTTAATGACCACCACGGTTTTATCCGGCCTGGCTGCTTTGGCGCCGATGGCAAATGGAATGCCGGTTCCCAAACATCCGAAAAGACCGCCGGCTGATCCGATCACACCCGCGCGCTGACGCGCGGTCAACCCGGTCATGCCATAATAGCTGGTATCACCACCATCAACGATATAAATGGCGTCATCTCCCACGGCCAAACGCACCAATTCCACGAGTCTGGCCGGATGCAGGGGGTCTGATGGTGTCTTGCGGGCATCCACTTCCGCCTGTACCAAAGGTTCATAGGCTGTTTTAAGCGATTCCCGCCAAACCATATGCTCACCTTTCTTGACCCGTTTGTTGAGTGCATAAAGGGCCAATTCCATATCGCCCACCAGGCCGATGTCCGCTTGCCGGTTCCGATCAATTTCAGCCGCATCGATATCCACCCGTATAACCTTGGCCTGGGGGAAGATTTCACCGTACATTAAAATCCAGTTGAAGCGTACGCCCAGGGCGATCACCAGGTCCGCTTGGCCCAATGCAGTGATTGCGCCCATGAGACCGCCATCCCATAAAGATAGTTCATGGTCGTCCGGCAGCGCGCCCCGACCATTGTTGGTAATAAAAAAAGGTATGCCTGTTTTTTTGATGAACTTCGCAAAAACCTGGGCACAGCTATCCGAATAGATGCCGCTGCCGCCGATAACCACGGGTTTTTCGGCCGATGCAATCAACGCCGCAGCTTGTGTCACCAAGGCATGGTCCGGTTCCGACCGATGGTGCACACCGCCTTTGGGTGCCATGGGTGCGACGTCTTCCGGAATGCTGGCATTTAAAATATCGGGCGGCAATTCCAGAAAAACCGGTCCCGGACGCCCCGACACGGCATGACGAAAGGCCATGGCCAGGTACTCGGGTATTCGGCGGGTATCATAACAGCAACTATGCCATTTGACCGTGCTTTTGATGAGGTCCGCCTGAGGCAGGTCTTGCAGTGCACCTTTCTCCCGATCTTTGAGAGGCGCCGATCCGCAAAGCACCACCAAGGGCGCATTTTCCAGATAGGCATTCACCAATCCGGTGATCACATTGGTGAAACCAGGCCCGGCGGTGATCAGGCATACACCCGGTTGACCCGAAAAAATCGCATAGGCCTGGGCCATCATGGCAGCGGCCTGTTCATGCCGCACGTCGATAAGTCGTATTCGATGATCTAAAAAGCCATCATATATCCGGTCTATGTGACCGCCTGAAAGTGAAAATACTGTGGTAATTCCCTCCACCTCCCGCAAATACTTAGCCACCAGATGTCCACCGTATAGTTCTGCCATGTCGACCTCCTTATCATTCGGGTTTCAGGGGGATATTAAATTTTTTCATGTACTTCCATATGGCCGTACGGCTCAAACCCACCCGGCGGGCCACTTCGGCTTTGTTCCACTCGCAGTCCGCCAACAGGGTCTCCAGCATTGGTTTGGTGAGTTTGCCTCTCAATTGCGGCGTCGTAGTCCTGTCCGGTGTGCTGATCAAAGGTGTGGGATCATATCGGGCCTTGCGCATCTCTACCGGTAGATCAAAAACATCAATGGTCTGCTGGTTGCACAGCACAAAGGCATGCTCGATGGCATTTTCCAGTTCGCGAACATTACCGGGCCAGTGATAGTCCATAAACAGTCGCAAGGCAGTTTGCGATAAGCCTTCGATCTTTTTACCGGTTTTAGCATTCTGTCGGTCGATAAAGTGTCCGGCCAAAAGCGGTATGTCTTCTTTGCGTTGATGCAGGGGCGGCACCTCGATGGGAAAAACCTTCAGGCGATAGTACAGATCCTGTCTGAATTCCCCTTTGCGGACCAGTTCCATTAAATCCGTGTTGGTGGCGGCGATGATGCGAATATCGATTTTTCTGCGCTTTGATTCGCCCACCCGTTCAATTTCGCGCTCCTGCAATACGCGCAGGAGTTTAACCTGGATAAAGGGACTGATTTCACCGATTTCATCCAGAAAAACAGCGCCCCCGGCAGCCTCTTCGAACCGTCCTTTACGATCGCGAATCGCACCGGTGAATGCACCTTTGGCATGTCCGAACAATTCGCTTTCCAAAAGCGACTCGGTCAAGGCGCTACAGTTGACCGTTACCAGCGGAAAGGCAGAGCGATCGCTATTGTAATGGATGGCGCCAGCCACCAACTCTTTGCCGGTGCCGCTCTGGCCCTGGATCAGCACGGTGGCCTCACTGGCCGAGGCTGCCCGGATAGCAGCGAAAACGTTCTGCATGGGCCGGCTCTTGCCGATAATATTATCCAGCCGGTGGACTTCCCCCAGCTTGCGTGAGATTTCTTCTATTTCCTGGCGGGCCTTTTTAAGCTCGGTTAGATCTGTAACCGTTTCAACAATCCCGATAACCCGATTATGTTGATCCTTTACCAGCCGGGCGCTTTTGAGAACCGGTACAACATAGCCATCTTTATGGTTCAAGGCGCATTCTTTGGCATCTACGGCACCCTTTTCATAAATCCCGCATTCCTTGATACCGCTGGGGCAGCTCTTTTTAAGGCAGAGATTGAATTGTAGCAAGGAACAGGTGCGACCAAGTGCTTCGGCCGCGGTATACCCACTTATTTTTTCCATGGCCGCATTCCAGGACGTAATTTCCCCGGCGCGGTTGAGGGTAAAAACGCCATCTGCCATGGACTCCAATAGATAGCTCGCAAATCTGGGATCGAGCGTCGTCTGTTCGTGGTCTGTCATGTGAGTCTGCCAGGTGAGGTTGTTATTCATACATAAAGAAATCGTCCTATTCGGATCTATCCAAACATAAAGGACCCGATTTCACTCTAATTATTGTGAGCCCATGTATATGTGACGAATCCATACGATTTCCTTGAAACTTTCCAGCTCTACTGGAAATCCGCAACACAGTAACGCTAAGTAGCGTTACATAGCGTTACCTTTGAAACCATACGCCCCCCAAGTTGATCTGTCAATCCATTTCTGCGGGTAAATACTAAAAAAAATAGGTCGATAGGCTGTTAGACTTTTAGGAGTAATACGTTCAATGTATGGCCTAAAATTGGCATGGCGTTTGAGTCTATGTCCATTTATACAGCCCATACCAGGAGGCAAGCAAATGGTTCAAATATTTATTACAAAGGATTTGACAATTGCCAACCAAATTCTAATTATGACAGTATACAAATAATCTATTTCAAGGAGAACCACTCATGCCGATCTATGAATACCAATGCAATGACTGTTCACACACCTTTGAGAAACTGATTTTCAGTAGTGACAAAGATAAAATTACCTGTCCCTGCTGCTGCAGCCCACAAGTTAAAAAGGTTCTGAGTGCCGCCAGTATCATGGGGTCATCCGAAGGTGGCACTGCCTGCGCCCCAAACCCTGCCAGCGGATTTTCCTGAGCCAGTTAAGCTAGCACGGCAGGAAGTCGTGGACGAGACGCGTTCGTACTGTTTGCCCAAGTTGTCATATCTACCCGTAAATCCAGAAAACTGCAATGTTCATCCTATTCTCCAAGGAAAGAAAAAATGATAAAACCTGCGCAATGGAAAACAGACCTCCAACTGCTGTCAGATAAAGACATCGTGCAGATTCATAATGCCAGTATTCAAATCCTCGAAAAAACCGGCATGTTCATGCCCCTTAACGAGAAACGTTTGAATGACCTGGAAGATTTTGGATTACAGGTTGATCGTAAAAATCAAGTGATCAACTTTCCTGGGCATATCGTTGAAAAAGCAATACAAAAAGCACCCGCAACGTATACACTTTGTGCCCGTAATCCTAAAAACGATCTAATTTTGGATGGCGATCACCACTACATGAGTCTGGATGGCACGGGTCTTAAGGTAAAGGATTTGGATTCCGGCCGGATTCGCAATTCCACCTTTGCTGATCTGGCTGATGCTGCTCGGGTGGCCGATAAGCTGCCCCAGATCTCGTTTTTGTGGCCCTGCGTCAGCGCCCAGGATCGACCGGCAGTATCCCAACCACTCCATGAATTGCAGGCCCTGGTCCTAAATACCGAAAAACACATCCAGGCCATGACAGCTGTAAATCGGCTCACGGCCAAAGGCAGCGTAGAAATTGCAGCGGCCATAGTCGGTGGTAAGGCTGCGCTCAAGGAAAGACCGATCATCTCCAATTTTCAAGCCACTATCAGCCCCTTGACCTGTGATGCTGAAGCCATGGAAGCCGCGCTGGTATTCGCGGAAGCAGGGGTTCCCACAGGCTTTGTCACCATGCAAATCGGCTGTGGTACGGCACCGGCGACATTAGCCGGCAATTTGGCGCTGGGTAATGCTGAAATATTGGCAGGGCTTGTCTTTATCCAGCTTTTCTATCCAGGTACACCCGTTTTCTATGGTTCTTATGCCACCATGATGGATCTTAAAAGTGGCGGCATGACCAGCGGTAATCCTGAAGATTTCCTGCTTCAGGCTGGTGCTATTCAATTGGCCCATCATTACAAGTTGCCCATTACTATCGGAACATTTGGAACCGGTGCTCACACCGGTGGTTGGCGCAGTGGGGTTGAAAATGCTATCTCTGGTATGGTGAATCTGTTTGGACGCGGCGACATGATCTGCGGGGCCGGCTTACTGGAAGGCGCCACGGTTTTCTCATTTGAACAACTGATTAAAGACTGTGAAATATATGACATGCTACAGCAAGTATCGCTAGGTATAGAGGTGTCACCGGAAACATTGGCATTAGACGACATTCATGAAGTTGGCCCTCAAAATCATTTTATGCTGAGGGAACACACGCTTAAGCACATGCATGCCATCTGGCAACCCACTGTAAAGGGTCGTCAACCAGCCGCCAATATTTCGAATCCCGGAATTTCTGATTCCGATGCAGTTGCGGCCGAGATAGCTCGGGAAATTCTTAAGACCCATCACCCAACACCACCGGACAATATCGAACAGTTGCAGGAAATTTTGGATGCCTACGACCGTATGGCCACGACGTGATCATGACCACATAAAGATGCTGGCCGGCTGTGATGACGAACCAACATGATCCTGAATGGCAATGGGCCACCCAACGGTCTCAATTTTTCCTGTTATAGCTCATACAGAACCCGACCATTGACGGCGGAATTGACAGCTTCAAGCAAATTCCTCCAAGGCCGCGACCAACCGGCTTACGTCCTGATCGGTATTGTAATGCACCAGGCTTATCCTGAGAACCCCATCTTCCGGATCTTGAATACCCAGGGCCTCCAGGCAACGAAGTGCATAAAAATGCCCGTTGCGGACCGCAATTTGTTTTTTTACAAGCTGTTTGACGGCATCTTCGGAGGAAATGTTGGCTAGGGTAATGGAAATGGTTGCCGCCCGTGATCCTGCCAGGGCGTGATCCTGGCCGATAATTCTGGAGCCGGGGATGGCCTTGACGGCCGTTAGAATCCGATTGGCTTGGGTGGTTTCGTGTTCGGCAAACAGTTCAAATACTTTTTCAGCCCTGATGTGAAAATTGGCTTGGGCTTCATCAAAATGATGCCGGTATACGACATCGATGTAATCCCGCAGACCGGCCAGAGCACCGATTTGAGCGTGCAGGGGGCCGGCGGGATTGAAATTGTAGTGCGGAATATCCCTGTTGAAATAATGCCCCTGGGGCTCGAGACTCCCCAGAACGGATGGTCGAGCCCACATGACCCCCAAATGGGTCCCGAAGGTCTTGTAGGTGCTGAACAGATAAAAATCCAGGCCACTGGCATTTACATCTAGCACGCGATGAGGGGCGAACGACACCCCATCGCCAATGGCGATAGCGCCCACATCATGGGCCATCTCGCTGATGGAATTTAAATCGTTCATGGTTCCCACAATGTTGGAACAAAGCGAAAAACAGACCAGGCGCGTGTTGCTGCTGATCAGTCGTTCGAGACGCTTCAGGGAAAGCTCACCGCTTTGCGGATCGATACGCCATTCTTTCAAAACTGCGCCGAACTCCGCCAATCGGCGCCAGCACCCAATATTGGCCTCATGATCCTGATTGGTTACGATGATCTCATCACCCGGCCTAAGCGTTGGCCGGATAGCCTGGGCCAGCACGTAGGTGTTCATGGACGTGGAAGGGCCCAGGGTCAGCTCGTCCGGATGACAGTTTAGAAGGCCGGCTATGGCCTGGTAACCGGCATCCATACTCTCGCCGGCGGCAATGGACGACGGGAAAGGGCCATACGGCTGGACTTTAGTGAACTGGTAAAACGCGTGCAGACGATCGATGACCTGATGGGGGACATAAGAGCCGCCTGCATTTTCAAACATGGCCCAACATTCGGTTTCGGGGTTGCTGAAAACAGGGTACTGGGAGCGAATAAAATTTAAATCCAGGTTCATTTTCTTTTTTCTCTCTGCAACCGCTTTATCAAGCTTTCCGCCAGCCGTTTGCTTTATGCGCCTATCCTATCTTGCCGTGAGAGGCATTCAGATCCTTGGGGAAATTGATAGCACCGACCATTGGAAGGCGAGGACAATGCCGTCTCCGCCATTTTTTCTGTTAAAGAATATGAGCCAGAAACCGCTTGCTGCGCTCCTCTTTGGGATTGGTGAACATCTCTTCGGGGGGGCCCTCTTCTATCCAGTTACCCCCATCCATGATAAACACCCGCGTGGAAACATCACGGGCAAAATGCATCTCATGGGTCACGGCAATGATGGTCATACCCTCATTGGCCAAACGCTCCATTACATCCACCACCTCACCAACCAGCTCAGGATCTAGGGCTGATGTGGGTTCATCAAAAAGCATTATCTTAGGCTTCATTGCCAGGCTGCGGGCAATAGCCACCCGTTGTTGCTGGCCACCCGAAAGACGCGCTGGAAATTCATCGGCTTTATCAGAGAGACCGACCCAATCAAGCAACTCCTTGGCATAAGGGGTAGCCTCTTTTTTGGATTGGCCCAATACTGTCACGGGTCCCTCGATGACATTTCCAATGGCTGTCATATGGGGAAAAAGGTTAAAGGCTTGAAAACACATGCCGGTTTTTTTGCGGATATCAAGAATTTTTGCAGCATGATCCTTTGACTTTTCACCAGCCTTGATAACCACGCCATCCACCTCAATGGTCCCGGCAGTAGGTTCTTCCAGGAAATTAATACACCGCAGCAGGGTGCTTTTACCCGATCCGGATGGACCCAGGATAGATACCACCTCGCCCACACTTACATCCAGATCGATGCCGTCCAACACATGCAAATCCCGGCCAAAAACCTTGTGAAGATTTCGAATTTTAACCATTACTTTGCTGTCATTCATCCGTTTGCCCCTCTTTCTCCCCTGGCCATATGTTTTTCAATTCTCTCCTGTACGGTCTGTAGGATAATACACATCACCCAGTAAATCACCGCCACCATGATCAACATTTCCAGGGACTGAAAATAGCGCCTTCCGATTTTAATGGCCCGGAAGCTGAGCTCCCAAACACCCATCAGGGAAACCAGTGAGGAGTCCTTGACCATGGCGATAAACTCATTGGAAACCGGTGGAATGATAACCCGCAGAGCCTGGGGGAAGATGACCCTGCGCATGGTCTGGGAGCGGGTCATACCCAGCGCTTTGGCCGCTTCGTTCTGACCGATCTTTATGGATTGAATTCCGGCGCGTACGGTTTCGGTCATATAGGCACCATAGCACACCGCCAAAGCCAAGATACCAGCCGGTATGGCAGGCAGAGTCATATATTTCTGAATCCCCACAAAGCCAAGCTCCTGAAGGGCGCCACCGATCTGGGGAAGGGCCAGATACCACATGTAGACCTGCACCAGAAGGGGTGTACCCCGGATCAACGACACGTAAAGTGTGGCCATGGCGTTCAAGATAGGATTGCGGGATAGTCTGCCCAGGGCTCCGATGACGGATAAAACACAGGCCAGACTTATCGCCAGAACTGAGACCATCAGGGTAAATCCGAGACCCGTGAGAATAAACCCAAGCCATTTACCCATAAATTTAAAGTCGAGACCTAACACCACCAGGGTTAGAAAAAGCAGCAACACCATAGCCGCAAGGGAAATTTTGATATTGCGATCGAAGTTCTTGCGCCGGGCATCGGTGCGCGCCATCACTTCGAGTGCTTCCTTTGGAATGCCTCGCCCTGCAACACTGTTGAGTTGGTTCATTTCGTCTCCAAACTGCATCCCGTATTATAACCACGTTTTGCATAATGCCGCACCGGCAAAGCCTGTTTTCCGATGTGGTACGATATGCTTACTGGACAAACAGCCAAAAGAAACACGCACGCCGGCCGGTCGAAAAATTTTCCAAGTCAAAACCCGGTTTCCCACCTGTAAAAAGAGACAGCGGGAAACCGGGAAAATAAAAATACTACAGCTTGGGAATGAGATTTGTACCATAAAACTGCATGGAAAGATCCACCAGTGTTCCGTCTTTATACATGGAATCGAGAATCTCATTCAGTTTTTTAAGCAAAGACTCACTATTGGCTCGACTCTTGTCCAAGGCAACACTCAAGTGCTCATAAAAGACAGGCTCACCCAGCATCTTTATGGGGCAGCCCTTGCCGCAACCTGATTTTGAAGCTTCGTAAATGGTCGGTTTGGCGGTCAGAATTGCGTCAAGCCGGACACCATCACCCAGGGACAAATCTTCGATGGCGTTGGCATCTGTCGGATAGGTAGTGACTTTTTTCGCTTTCCAATCCAGATAGTTAATTTTGACACCCGGAAGCACAAGGTCATTATTAAGAAATCGGTCATAGGTGGTCTCAGTTCCGACACCGATACGCTTGCCGGCCAAATCTTTGACGTCCTTGAAGGTGGTGTTATTCTTGTGTACGGCAAACTGGGCGGGTGTGCTGTAGTAAGGTATGGTGAAATGGAGTGCTTGCATGCGCTCCTTTGTGGGCGTCATGGACCCAATGGAGATATCCCAGCGTTTACCCCACTTGCCGGCGGTGATAAGATCCCAGTCCGGTGTTACGAATTCGACTTTCACACCCAAGCGCTTGCCAACTTCCTTGGCCACGCTGATATCAAAACCTTCCAGCTCACCCTTGGCGTTAAGAAAGCTCTGGGGGGCATAATTGGCATCTGTGGAGACCTTTATTACCCCAGCCGCCATAATTTCATCCAGAACTGAGGCGGCAAAAGCGCTGCCGGCACCTACAAATACAAAACTGATAACCACCAATCCCACAAACAATAGTCTTTTCATTTAACGTCTCCTTTTATAAAATTAATAATAGCCCCTAACGTCGGAGGAGCACCGATGGTTATTTCAAAAAATGTGATCCGATTAATAGAGAAAAACCCTAGTGCTGGCGAAAATGACCAGTGACCACAGGCCGTCAATTTTTCCCCGATAGAGAGATGATCCAACAGACAGGAACTCATTTTTCCAAGCCGAGTATCTCAAACCGAAACTTGTGCGTCAACAGCTTATTCGATGTAATCAACGACCACCGACCTTGTCGGTGGCTTATGATTGGCGTAAGTTCTATTATACTCATGATTATTGTTGTAAAGAATACATTGTTGACCATTTATTTGCTTGAATACCACTAGGCGCTTTTTTAAAAAACTCAAGTTCGTCGGAAATGGAGGCCAGTACAGGTTTAAACGTCAATCTCGATGGCACGCTTTGGTCATGAATAGCTGACTCCCAGCCTCTGGGTCTAGAAATGAATCCGTGAAACCAAAATTGCCGTAGAGCCTTCGTGCTGCCGTGTTATTTTCCTGTACCTCAAGGGTTATCTTGCAGCAGCCCTTTTCTCGGGCAATCCGTTCAATTTCATCCAAGAGCGCTTTACCGATTCCCCGGCCTCTATATTCAGGACACACCATGAAATCGTGAATGTTGATCAAGGGCATGGCGTGAAAGGTGGAAAAACTGAAAAAACAGATGGCCATGCCCACGTAGCTGTTGTCAACGCGAGCCAACAAGACCAGGTTGTTGGGCGTTTTTTCCAGGCCGGGCACCAACGCTTCGAGGGTATTGTTGTCTATCCCGCTGCGAAAGCCAAGCAAGTCCTGGGCATAAATGTTTAATAAATGCGGTATGGCGGACCGGTGCGCAGCATTGGAATAGTCAGTTAGAAGGATCTCAACAGGTGATGCCATGGCCTATGTCCTCAAATTTATTTAATGTTTTAAGCTACAGTTACGTGCCTGAAATTTAATTTTATTTCAATAGCATTTTTTTCTTGATTTAATCCATATGCAGATTTATACTTTTCAAACGTTTAAATTTATTTATTTAGGCCCAGTTACTGAATAAAATTCATTTTTTGGAGGAAAATCATGACTACACCACAATCATTTTGGACATCCGCAATCACTTTCGTAATCATCATGGGTCTCATATCATTTGTCGGTTGCGGACCTTCCAAGGAACAGCAGCAAATGAACAACTTTTTAACTGAGTACGGTCAGGCCGTCGACAAGTTTGCCGAACTCAACGGAAATGGCGATGTAACCGCTATCGCCGAAATCAAATCCAAAATCGAAAAACTTCAATCCCAATGGTTGGCTTTGGAGTCTGAAATGGAGAGCGAAGTCACGCCTCAGGTCATACAGAAGCTGGACAAGCAATTCAAAGCCATTACCAAAAAATTTGAGGAGGTATCTGCCGGCGCCTGATTTCCTCTAAAATTGTTTACGGCCATTTGCCGGTACCGGTAAATGGCCTCGTGCTTTCTATTGTCCCATAAAGACCGGTTCACGCTTCTCTATCCGCGCATTTAACGCTTCCATGAAATCCGTTGTGTCAAAGGCCTTGTTCAATCCGACGTTTTCCAGGTCCAGCGCCTGCGAAACCGCTGCAATCATGGGTTTCATCTGCTTCAAATGAATGCGCGGCCCAATAAAGGTCCAGCAGCATCAAAATACCTACCCTATACAGGTTTGGATCATTGGAGGTTTGATATTGAGTCCTTATTTGAATATTGATGCTTGGTAATTGGGATTTTTATCAGAATCCTCATTATATCTGCATTGATTTCTACTATTTGGATATGGAATTTGCTAACTGTTTAAGCCTCTCCCGACTGTGGCGAATAAATTGCTGCCAGCCGGAGCATAGCCAGCTGATCTGATCGGCATCGCTATTGCCGTACAAGCGATGCTTTAAACAATCCCCGCTGCAGAGCGGCAGACAATCACAGGTACGGCACACCTGATTCCAGCGACTCTTTTGAGCACCAAATTCCGTATACTGCGGTGACGCCAGCGCTGCTTCCCGGCAAAAAGCGAAAATTAGAAAAATGCGCCGCAAATTCATCGTCGATCAACGTGGCATTGGTTTGAAGCCCATTGCTCACTACGTCACCCTTCTTACCGCAACGCTGTTGAAGATCGACAACCTTCTGATAAAAAGCAGCCCCCATTAACAGGGGTTCTCCGCCTTGCCAGCCAAAGGTGTAGACCGGTGGGGTGTAGCCACATAAGATTTGATAAGTCGCTTTAAGACCGCGTTTGGCATGCGGTGCCGCTTGGATTCAGGGAATAAATGACACGTCTCCAAATAAAAACAATAGTCACACTGCAGGTTGCAGTCTGTCGAGGCAGGTTTGATCAGCAGGGAAAAGGGTTTCATGATCCCGATGACATGCCGGCTATACGGGCCGTTTCCCAGAGGCCTTCAGCCAGGGTCGGATGCGCGTGAATCGTACGGGCCAAATCCCGGGCGCTGAGGCCTGTTTGAATCGCCAGAACCGCTTCTGCAATCAATTCGGTGGCATGCTCACCGATTATGTGCACTCCCAGGACCCGTCCGGACTTACGTTCGGTTATCATTTTAATCTGACCGGACAATTCGCCCTTGGCCTGGGACATCCCCAGTTCGCGAAACAGAAATGTGAATGCCCGATGGTCGATACCGGCATTTTCGGCCTCCTCTTGGGTCAAACCGACATCGGCCACCTCCGGAAACGTATAGATGCCCGAAGGAACCGCACCATAATCCATGGTTCGATCATCGCCCAAACAGTTTTCAACCGCCACCAGGCCTTCCATGGATGCCACATGGGCCAGCATGATTTTAGCCGGTCCCAAAATATCTCCGATGGCGTAAACATCCTGAATATTGGTCTCCATTTTTTCATTGGCCAGCACCCATCCCCTATCATCCAGCCTTACCCCTACACGGTCCAGTCCGATACCGTTTGAGTTGGGAGCACGACCGACCGTCAAAAAAAGTGCGTCCGCCTCAAGCTCCTTTTGCTTTATGGCTGTCTTCGGCGGTGAGACTTCAAAGGGCGAAGGCCCCAGTGTCGCCCGGACACCATTTGTTCCTGATGTCTCAACCGTTTGGATGCTTGTGTTTAGATGCACACTGATTTTACTTTTTTTCATTTCCCGCAAGAGAGTTTTGCTCATATCCGCATCAATACTGGGTAGCGGGACCAAACGATCCATGGCCTCCACCACGGTCACTTGCGAACCGAGAAGTTTAAAGATAAATGCAAACTCTACACCGATCACACCCCCACCCAGAACGATTATTCGTTTTGGAATTTGCACCAGATCAAGAATATCGTTTGAGGATAAAATGGTGGTGCCGTCAAATTGAATATGCGGCAGGTCCTGAGGGCGTGAGCCTGTGGCCAGGATGAGCTTGTCTCCCGAAACCTCTTGTACCTGGTCGCTATCATCCCTCACCTGAACCAGGTACGGATTCACAATATTTCCATGTCCCTTAAGTAAATTTATTTTACCGGCCTTAAAGGCCTTCGCTATGCCGCCCACCAGGGTAGCGACAACCTTATCCTTGCGTTTCATAATAGCATTGAAATCCGGGCGAACTTCACCATTCAATTCAATGCCAAAGTGGGAAAAGTTGTGGGCTTTGCGAATGGCTTCGGCTGAACTTTTCATGGTTTTGGTGGGAATACAGCCCCAGTTCAGGCAGGTACCTCCCAGATTGTCGTTTTCGATAACCGTTACCTGGGCGCCCAATTGCGCGGCATGCAGGGCGGATACGTAACCCCCCGGGCCAGCCCCCAGGATTGTTATTCGTTTGGACATTTCTTACTCCCTAAGGTCAATTGGATTTATTTCTAATGAATATCTACCTGCGCATAAAAAAAAAAGCAATAATGTTTGCACCAAAGCCGCTCCCATATTGACAAATCGGGATTGACTTATATATCATGCAATTCTGTTGAAGTACCTAGCCGAGTGGGCCTAACAACACTAACTGAAGGAGGAGTTATGAAAAAGGTATGGATTGTTTTAATTGCTATTGCCCTGATAATGGCTGCCGGAACTGTGCAGGCCAAAGAGTGGAAAGTTGTGCGCATCGGCGTTGAAGGCGCCTACCCGCCTTTTAGCTGGGTGACGCCCAGTGGTGAACTCAAAGGATTTGATATCGACATCGCCCGGGCGCTCGTGGAAGCCATGGGTGCTGAAATCAAGATGGTTCCCCAGGACTGGGACGGCATCATTCCGGCCCTGTTGGCCCGCAAGTACGATGCCATCATCGCTTCCATGTCCATCACCGAGGAGCGTAAAAAGAAAGTTGCCTTTACCAACAAGTATTATAACACCCCTGGCAAATTTGTCTGTAAAAAAGGCGCTATGGAGGACTTCACGCGAGCCGAGGTAGCAAAAGCCACCGCCGGCAAAAAAATCGCCGTCCAACGTGCCACCATTCACGACCGTTTTGTTAGCGAACAGGGAGCCAAAGACGCGGTGATCAAGCGCTACGGTACCCAGGACGATGCCTATCTGGACCTTGTGGCCGGCCGGGTGGATATGCTGCTGGCTGACAGTGTCGCCATTATGGATGGCTTTCTGAATAAACCCGAAGGACAGGATTATCAATTCATCGGCCCGGATTTGTCTGAAAAAAAATATTTTGGTGAAGGCGCCGGCATTGCCATCCGCAAACAGGACCAGGACCTGGTAGAAATGTTTAACAAAGCCATCGCCCAAATTCGAGCAGATGGCACCTACAAAAAAATCCAGGACAAATATTTCGACTTTAACGTCTATGGTGACTAATATCGTTTGCGATGCTATGAAATGCGACCATGTCGCTTAAAATTAAAAAAGGGAGAGCGATGCTCTCCCTTTTTATTTAGTGCATCACAACCACCCAGTAGCCCAGGGCTTAAACCTTGATGGGCTGCGATGGTGTGGTGTTCAGGGCTTTCGCCCTGTCCGGCAATCATAGCAGTGCTAGCGCCCTGCGCCTCAAGCCTAAAAAAGGAAATGTTTCGTGCCTACCAAAACCGTTGAGAAAATAGCTTTACCGGCCAACAGCATGGGAACCGAGCGGTCCCTATCCCTTATCCGCTACGGTAATGGGACCGAATCGCTCAAGGTCTATATCCAGGCCGGTCTGCATGCCGACGAGGCGCCCGGTTATCTGGTTATGCATCACTTGATCAAGCTGCTGGATAATGCCGATCAATCCGGTGCCGTTCAGGCCAATATCGTATTGGTGCCCGTGGCCAATCCGGTGGGTGCCGATCAGTGGCAGGAAGAAGTTTTAAGAGGTCGCTTCGACACGTTCAACAATACCAACTTCAACCGCAAGCATCTGGATATCACTCAGCTGGTCGCCGAGCGCATCAAAGATCAATTGACCGACGCCGCCGATGAGAACAAAACGCTGATCCGTCGGGCCATTTCGGAGGTGTTGCCAACGGTGTCGGCCGAGGACGAATCGGCCCAGCTTAAACATGCGCTGTTATCGCTAGCCGTTGATGCCGACATCGTTCTGGATCTGCACTGCGACTACCAGGCCATCACCCATGTTTATATGGGGACACCCCTCTGGCCCGATGCTCAGGACCTGTCCGCACAATTAGGTGCCCAAGCCACTTTGCTGGCCAGGGTTAGCGGTGACAATCCCTTTGATGAGGCTTGCAGCCGGATCTGGTGGGAACTGGCTGAAAAATTCCTGGACAGACCCATTCCGTGTGCTTGCCTGGCAGCGACACTTGAACTTCGCGGTATCGCCGATGTCTCCCACGAGCTGGCCGCCCAGGATGCCCAAAACATCTACGACTTCCTGCAACGACGCGGTTTGATCGCCGGTGAAGCACCAGTATTGCCCGATTTGCTGAACGATGCTACCCCCTTGCGCGGTGTCGAACACATCAAAGCCGCCACCCCGGGCGTCGTCGTGTTTCACAAATCACCGGGGGATGCAGTCAAACCCGGCGACCTCATTGCAGAGATTGTCAATCCCCTGGCCACCTCTGATAAAGCTGCTGTTACGCCGCTCAAAACCGATATTGAAGGCATTGTGATTTCCATCAATGTCGACCGCTTCGCACGGCCCGGACGGATCCTATCCAAGGTGGCGGGAACAGAACCCCTGAAAGGCAAAGGGGAGACGCTGTTGACGGCCTAAACATAAATTCGCCTCTGGCGAATTTATTAGGCAAAAATTTTACGGGCCAGATCGATATCCTCCGGGCAAAAAACGA
>Ga0180435_10001794_pt1 | contig 22199 bp, 23 predicted proteins | sample SS_ome_3_FD_132467 | JGI IMG/M metagenome (GOLD analysis project Ga0180435, IMG submission 132467) | Hypersaline lake sediment archaeal communities from the Salton Sea, California, USA - SS_3_S_1 metaG | ecosystem: Environmental > Aquatic > Non-marine Saline and Alkaline > Hypersaline >...
AGCCAGAAGGCCGAGGCGTTGTTGTTGACGATCAGCGCGTCCTCGGCGCCGGTCAGCAGGGCCAGCTTCTCCTCCACCTTGCGCCCGCGGTGGCCCCGTCGGTTGGTCTCGAGATCCATCTCCAGGTCCACGTTGTGCAGCGCCGCCTCGGACAGCCAGTCCACGGCCTGCCGCGGATAGAGGGAGCGCCCGAGATTGGTGTGGACGAGCACGCCGGTGGCGTTGATCACCCGCTTGAGCGTGGGCCGCAGCAACGCGGCGTGACGATCGAGCGACTTGGCCACGAGCGCCCGCGTCAGCGCCTCGCGCGAAACGTCCCCATCGTCCGCGACCTTACGCAGGCGACGCCGTTCCGAATCCACCAGCCGCTGTACCATGCGCGTGACCCACGGACGGGCCGCGTCGGTCAACAGGGGGGCGATCTGGGGATGTTCCAGCAGTTGCCCCACGGGGGGGATGTGCCGCATGACGGAGTCGCTCATGGAGCCTTGGATCCTTCCGGGCCTATATACGGACAGACGGAGAACGGGCCGCGGCAGAGCCCCGACCGGTAGCCGACTAAGGTATCAGACGGGCGCCCCGGTGTCCAGCCGCCGGAGCCCAGGCTGGACAAGGCCTTTAACCCCCTGTAGGTTCAGCGGCATAGACAGGGAGGAAACCATGGATCGGAAGCCCCTGCCCATCGCCATCGCCACCCTGCTGGCGGTCCTCGTCGGCTGCGCCGGCCGCGACGTCCCCGTCCCCGACAACATCGGCTACCACCAGCTCCGCGAGTCCTTCGGCGACCGCGACCTGACCCCGCTGGAAGGCCGCCGCATCCTGCTCGACCCGGGCCACGGCGGCGTCTTCCCGGGCGTGGTCGGCCTCAACGGCGTCAGCGAGGCCGAAGTCAACCTGGGCGTGGCCCTCTGGCTGCGCGGCCTCCTCGAGGCCGCCGGCGCCGAGGTCCACATGACCCGCACCGCCGACACGGACTTCCTCTCCCCGGCCGACTCCACCCTCGCCGCCGACCTCGCCGCCCGCTCGGCCATCTGCGATTCGCTGGCCCCGGACGTCTTCCTCTCCCTCCACCACAACAGCAACGCCGCCCTCGACCGCGACCTGAACGAGACCCAGACCTACTACCCCGTCGGCCGCGATGGCGCCGATCTGGACCTCGCCCGCACCGTCCACAAGCACCTCGTCCGCAACCTGGAGATCAGCCCGGCCAAGATCATGGCGGGGAACTTCAGCGTGCTTCGCAACGCCACGGTGCCGGCCGTCCTGGGCGAGCCCTCGATGCTGTCGAATCCGGAGGTGGAGAAGAAGCTCTCGGCGGCGGGAAAGCAACGGCTGGAGGCGGAGGCTTATTTCCTGGGGTTGCTGGAGTACTTCGAGGGGGGGAATCCGTACTGGGAGTTGGTTTCCGATACCACGGCGTGGAAGGGTGAACCGATCACCTGGAAGTTCGTACCTGATTCCCGCATGCCGGAGTCAGCACACGCACTCGATCCAACATCGGTTCATCTCACACTGAATGGTGAACGCGTACCCGCGAATCTTGATCTCTCAACCCAAACCGTGACATGGGACAGGAATGAGCGGATCAATCAAGCACTTGGGTTCCGGTTGCTCGGACGTAATCTGGATGGACGATCTACGCCGGTCGCGGAACTAGATCTGACGGGTGCTCTAGCCGACATCGATCTATTCTCAGTCTACGACTCGGCGCCTGGTCAGGTGGGGCCCTGCCTTCTGGTCTGGAGAGGACAGAACTCACGAGAGCATGGTCAGACTGAACTCTTTTTCGACATCGATAATGGAATACCATTCCTCACGATGGCACTCGCGGGGCCCCACTATCGCGCGGCCAAGTTCACTGCTTCGAACGATTGGGATGGACAGTCGATCGACCTTCTGACCGCCAAAGGAGATACACTCCGTTCGATTCGCACCAGTATCATGAATCTAGCACGCGGATCGGAAGTTTTCTGGCATGTTCTCACAACGCCCGATGGCCATCAGAACTTCCCGGATGATCATTGGCAAATCCGACAGCATCTGGGAAGCGAGGATTGGCACATCCTGTACAAGGGCTGGCTAGATAGAGGTACGATACCTGCCATCTGTTCTGTCCGCGACCACCCTGCCTGGCTCGAGATCCGAGGCGCCCGCCCCATCCTCGTGGACGCCACCCATCGCACACCCTGGCAGGAGCCCTGTGACCTCCCCCGCGACACGCTCGTCTGGCAGCCGCTGGTGCCGGAGTTGGTCGGCAAGACCATCGTCATCGATCCCCACGGCGGCGCCGCCGACTCGGACGGTACGGCGCCCATGGGGACGCCCGGGCGAGAGTTGAACCTGCGTACGGCCGAGCGACTGGCCGCGCTGCTGCGCGGTTGCGGAGCCGAGGCGGTGCTCACGCGCGACGATCCGGGATTCGTGCCGCCCGAGGCGAAGGTGCTGATGGCCAACGAGGTCGAAGCCGACCTCTTCATCACCTTGCGGCGCGCCGGACCGGGCATGGCCGGGTGGTCGGTGGCCCATCACTACGGTAGCCGCGGCGGGTGGTCTTGGGGATCACTGCTGGCGGAGACCCTCGCGCCCTTCGCGGCGCCGGACACCGTGCCGATCGCAGAGTCCTACGCCTACCTCCTTCGCCACACCGCGTGTCCGGCCGTCGAAGTGTCGCTGCCTTTGCCTGGAGATCTCGAGACCGAGGAACGCTGGCGCTCCCCCGCCTATCAGCAGGCCGTGGCCTCGGCGCTCATGTCGGCCACCGCGGCGTGGTTCGAAGGCGAGGAGCTATTGCTTTCGTTGACGGATCCCCGCACTTTCATCGAAGAGCGCGCCACGAGGCCGACCCTGATCGAAGGGTGCGACTGGATCCGCGTGGACGGCAATTGGTTGTGGTTGCCGCCGCGCGATACGTCCACGTCGGCGGCCCGGCTGCCGCTGCCCGGACCGGATCACACCTTCGAGGTACGGCGCGGGGATCGCTGGGAGCTGTTGCTCTCGGCCGTGCGCGAGAGCGAGCGGGTGAGCGTGTGGCCCTTCTGGACCAGCGAGCGCGCGCCGACGAACCCCTTCGCGGAGACGAACGCCACGCATGAAGCCGACGCTCCCTAGACGCCCCGCCTACCGGCGCAAGCAGCAGCGGATCATGTGGGCGTCGATCGGCGGGGCTGTGCTGGTCCTGCTGCTGGTGATCATCCTGGGGCCCGACCGGGACGAGGTGAAGCGGCGCTGGGAGTTCTCGGGCGAGGAGGGCCCGCTGAAGGTCATGCCGGAGCTCTCCATCGACGACGGCGCCGACGAACGGCACCAGGAACGGATGCGCCGCGCCCGGGAACTCTCGCCGCCCGCGCCGAATTTCGAGGTGCACGACCCCGAGGGCGAGGACCCCACCCGGGACATCGTCTCCCCCGAACCCGACGACAGCGATCGGATCGACGCCGAGTCCGAGCCGGAATGGGACGCCTACGACACCGTCGAGCTCGAACTGCCGTCGCAGACCAATCCCTGCTTCATCCTGCGGCGCCAGGTCTATCCGCGCTATCCCGCCGACGCCTCGGGCGTCGACCGGAGCCGTTCCCAGATCACGGTGAAGGTCGCCTTCTTCGTGGATCCCGAAGGACAGGTCGGCGGCGCCTACATCATGAGCTCCGACGGGAGCGCCCCCTTCGACGACGTGGTCCTCAAGGCCGTCCGGCAGTGGCGTTACGAGCCGGACTTCACCGCCTGCGCCTCCCCCGACGGCTTCTGGAACGTGCTGACGGTCTTCTTCCGCGCACCCGTCGGCCCATGAGACGACGCGCCGGCCGCTTTCTGCGACCGGCGCGTCGTCATTCGTGACAGGGCTTCCGCTACTCCCGGCCGTCTCCCGGGATATCCTCCGGCAACAGCGCCTCGACCTCACGGACCGCGAGCGAATCCGCCTCGGCCAGGGCATCGGCGTAGAGGTCCATGGGGAAGGGCACCACGGCGCCGTTGCGGTACATGCGCAGGGCGGAGAACATGTAGCCGGTGGCGGCCTCGGTCTCGCTGCGGTTCTCCAGGCGTTCGTGCAGGGCCACGGACAGGTCCTCGCGGCGGCTCATGCCCTGCTCGCCGAGGGTGTCCAGGACCAGCAGCGTGGACAAGTAAGCCTGTCGCGCCACGTTGGTCGCCTCCGGCGGCAGGTGCTCCGTGTTCCAGGCCGCGTCGAAGCCGGTGGGCCACTCGGGCGGGTACAGGGCGCTGCGGCTGGGGAAGACGGCCCGCTCGAGGACGGTGCCGAACTCGGCGGCCAGCTCGTCGGAATCCCAGTCGCTCATCCCCACCACGAGGGCGCCGGTGCGGTAGAAGTCGAGCTGGGGCCCGAGCATACGGATCTGTCCCTCATCTGCAGGAACGAATATGACTTCCGGCAATTCCCTGCCAATCTCCCTGAGGGGGTTGCGGAAATCGGTGAGCCCCACGTTGAAGGGCTCAGCGGCCACGAGTTTGCCGCCCTGGTCCAGGACTTCCGTGGCGAAGACCTCGTAGCTGCGCAAGCCCGCCGGGGTGTCGGGATAGAGCACGGCGACCCGCTCCTTGAGCAGGACCTGCACCACGAGCCGGGCCAGCAGACGGGCCTCGAAGAGGCCTGTCACGTTGGGCTGGAAGATCAGGTCGCCCAGCTCCCATATGCGGTCGTTGGTGGCCGTGGGCGAGACCAGCGGAATGCCCAGCTGCTGGGCGGTCAGGGCGGCCGAGACGGTCGGCGCGCTGAGCATGGCCCCGATGACGGCCATGGGCTTCTCCTGCTGGGCCGTGCGGCGCACCGCGAAGGCCGTCGCCACGGGATCGCCCTCGGAGTCGTGCACCGAAAGGGTGTACTGGCGCCAGCCCTCGCGGTTGGCCCGCTCGCGCGCCAGGCGCACGCCGTCGTAGAAAGCGTTGCCGAGCACGGTGTAGCGGCCGGTCAGGGGGCAGACCACGCTCAGGTGCATGGGATCCACGTCGCCTTCGACCGGGCGTTGTTCGGTGATGAAGGGCAATGCGGAGTCGGGATCGCGCAGGAGCTGTTCGGCCAGGGACACCCAGGGATCGCCCGGGGTCTCGGCGCGCATGGCATCGACCAGTTCGCCGGCCTCGCGTCCGCGCGCCTCCGCGAGCAGGCGCTGGAGCCAAAGATAGCCCAGCATGGGCCGCAGGCTCGAATCCTCGTGGGCGACGTGCAGGGATTCCAGGTCGTCGGCGTCGAGGCGCAGGGCCGTCTCGGCGAGACGCTCGACGATCGCCCCCCGGTCGGCGGACAGCCGGGCCAGATCGTGCCGCATGATCAGGGCGTCGGCGGCGCGCAGGTCCTGGCCCTGCGACTCCAGGATATCGACGCGCACGCCGAGCAGGTCGTAGCTCCCGGGCGCGTCGGGATAGGTGGCCAGGTATTCGCCGCTCAGGCGCAGGGCCTCCTCGCTCTCTCCGAGGCGGTGGGCGGAGATCGACGCCATCTCGACCACGTGGTCCATGTTCGGGAAGCCGGCGTAGCGGTCCATCAGTTCGTAGCCCAGGTGCAGCGTGGCGCGGTCGCGCGCGGCGGCGTGCTCCTCCTGCATCCTCGCGTAGAGCCGCGTGGCGAGCTCCAGCTCGTCGTCCGAGAGGACGGTCTCGGGCATGTCGACCGGTTGGGGGGCCCGTCCGCAGGAGACGAGCGTCGTGGCCAGGCCCAACAACACGAGTGCCAGGAGCGTGGCCCGGCGCGACGACATGGTCATTCGGTATCCTCCCCGTCCGTCATTGCGTTGCCGACGATGAAGCGCGTGGCGGCCAGCACCAGACCGTCGGCGTCGAGCACCTTGACTTCCCAGCGGCCCGTCCAGGCCGACAGCAGGCGCTTGCTGGACCACGTGCGCCAGTCGGGCGACCGCACGGGCAGCACGACGCGGGCGCGCGTCCCGCCCTCGTGATACCAGACGTGGACGACGTCCGTCGGCCCGGCCGCGCCCCGCACGCGCGTCCAGCACCACAGCTTCTCGGTTCCCGCGGGAAAGACGTCGCCCACATCCCGCGGGACCCTGTCCTCCCGATCGAGCGCCGTGCCCACGAGGATCTCGACGACCTCCAGGTCTCCGGTCTCCCCGTCCGCCCCGGCCACCGCCGCGACGGCGCAAAGCAGCGCGGATGCGACGGCCAAGCAGCGCAAGTTCCGCATGGCTCACCTCCCGCGCGCGGTGTCGTTCCGCAGGAGTGGCCGGTCGGCGCGCGCACGTGTGTATAACACAGTCGAGGGAGCGCTGCAACGCCCCCTCGACTGGTATCGGCGGTCCTGTCCGGAGCCTTAGTCGTCCATCGCGCGCAGTTCCTCGATGGTCTGCGGCGTGTTGAAATTGGCCGTCGTCATGTTCTCCAGCATGTACTCGGCCTGTTCCCGCAGCTCCGAGTCGGGATACGAATTGACGAGCCGGTTCAGAGAGGCCCGGGCCTGGAAGCGGTCCATGAACTTGTCGAGAAAGACGTTCGCCTTCATGAACAGCGCCATCGGCACGTACTCGGAATCGGGATAGTCCAGCAGAAGGAGGTCGTAGAGCTCCAGCTGCCGATCGGGCGTGTTGGCGACCATGCCCAGACGGAGCAGTTCCTCGGCCGTGCGGCCGAAGCCGGGGCGGAAGTCTCCGAAGTACTCGAGATCGATCTCCTTGCGCCGCTTCTCGACGTAAGCGTCGGTCGCCCGCTTCTGCACCTGCGGCATCAGGTCGTGGACGAGATGGGGCCGGACCTCGTTCAGCGTCATCAGGCGGGCGGGCTCGCGGTTGAGGATCTCCACGATGTGCCAGTCCCCTCCGATGTACTCGGGCTCGTGCAGGCCGCGGTCCCAGTCGAAGACGCGTTCCGAGAACTCCTGGCCGTAGGCCAGCGCGGGGACGTAGCCGCCGCGTGCGAACCAGCCGAGCTCGCCCAGGTTGTTGCGCGAGGCCTCGTTCTCGGTGAACTCGCCGCAGACGTTCGCGAAGAGGTTCTCGTAGCCCTTGCCCTGCAGCTTCTCCCAGGCCTGGTCGATCTTCTCCCGCGTGGCGCACTGGATGTGGCGCGCCTTGATCTCGCCCTGGGTCTGATAGCTCTGCTTGTTCTGCTCGTAGAGATACTCGAGGTCGTCCTGGGCCGGCTCCAGGTCGGGCCACAGGACGAACAGGTTGTAGGCGTCCTTCATGGTGTCGCGCTGCAGGGTGATCAGCCGCCGCGACACGTCCGAGTTGCTCCTCAGGCCTTCGCTCTGGGCATCCTGGGCCAGGATGGCCTCGCCGATCATGTACTCGAGCAGGCTGCGCTCCCAGTTGTCGCCGGTGAAACGGCCGCGGAGGTTCTGGGGCATGTCCTGCAGCCGCATCTCCAGGTCGCTGCGCGTGATCTCGAGGCCGTTCACCCGGCAGATGACCGGCGACGTGTCGAGATTTCCGTCGCCGAACAGCTCCCCTTCGTACTCCAGCCCCCCGCCTCCGTCCTTCTGACAGGAGGAAAGACCGACGATCACGGCCATAACTGCGATCAGCAACGACAGACGCTTCACGTAACCAGACTCAAGCATGTTCGACACGCTCCTTTCCGTCCTACAACAGATCCTGCTCATTGTTCGCATCCAGGTGGTCTGTGATCTCCTTGATCCTCTGGACGTCGTCCGCCCTGCAGATCATGAGGGCGTCGTCCGTATCGACGACGACGAGATCCACGACGCCCAGCAGGGCCACGGCCTTGTCCGGCGCATGGATCGTGTTCCCCCGACCGTCGCCCGCCAGCAGGCGCGCGCGCCCCCGGTTCCCGGCCCCGAGATCCGGCGCATAAGCGCGCCACGCGTCCCAGCTTCCCAGGTCGGACCACTCGAAGCGGGCGGCCATCACCCTGAAGCCGGACAGCTTCTCCATGACGGCCACGTCGATCGAGACCGCGGGGCAGTCCGCGTAGGCCGCCGCCAGCGCGGTCTCGAACCCATCACCGCCGTAGGCCCGCAGGGGCGCATCCAGCAGGCGGGAGATCTCCGGCGCGTGCCGGCCCATTTCCGTGGCGAGATCGGAACTCCGCCAGACGAAGATACCGCTGTTCCAGAGAAACCGCCCCGAGGACACGTAGTTCCGGGCCGTGTCGACGTCGGGCTTCTCCACGAAGCGCAGGCCCTCGGCGGCCGCGTCGCCGCCGGGGATGTCGGCGACCTCGAGGTAGCCGAAGCCCGTGGCGGGGCCGCGCGGCGGAACGCCGAAGGTGACCACACCGCCGTCGGCCTCGACCAGCCGGAAGGCCTCGGCCAGCTGTTCGCGGAAGATGTCGGGATCGGGGATCAGATGGTCCGCCGGCAGCAGGGCCACGGGGCCCTCGCCGGCCAGGCGGGCGGCCAAACCGACGCCCAGGGCGGCGCAGGCTGCCGTGTTGCGACCGACGGGTTCGGCCACGATCCGTTCGCGGGGCAGTTCGGGCAAGGCGGCGGCCGTGGCCTCGGCCTGGGCCGCATTGGTCACCACGAGCACGCGTTCGTCCCCCACCAGGGGACGAACGCGCTCGTAGGTTTCGCGCAGGAGTGAACTGCCGCGGCCGAGAGGAAGGAGCTGCTTCGGCTGCCGTGTGCGGCTGAGGGGCCAGAAGCGGGTGCCGCGCCCCCCCGCCATGATGACGCAGAATCCTCGCCCGTCGGTCTCGGCGTTGCTGCCAGACATGCGCGCCTCCCGGGTGAGGGTCACCGACGCTCAGGACTCGGCCTTGACCACCCAGACCTTGATCGGGACCTCGACCTCTTCGTGAAGCCGCACGGGAACGGTGTAGATCCCGCATTGCTTGATGGGCTCTTCCAGCACGATCTGCTTGTGCTCGACCTGATGGCCGAGATCGGCCAGCGACTGCGAGATCTCCCGCTCCGTCACGGAACCGTAGAGCTTCTCGTCCTCGGAGGCCTGCACGGAGATGGTGCAGGACACGTCCTTGAAACCCGTGGCCAATTCCTCGGCCGCGCGCTTGAGCTTGGCGCTGCGATGGCCGGCCAGACGCTCCTCTTCGACCAGCATGCGCCGATGGCTCTCGTCGGCGACCACGGCCAGGCCCTTGGGTATCAGGTAGTTCCTGGCGTATCCGCGGGCCACGTGAACGGTATCCCCGGCCTCGCCCAGTTGATCCACCGTCTTGGTGAGGATCACATCCATGGTTCAACTCTCTCTCTCCGCCCATGCACGCCGGGCGCGCGGACGCGCCGGCATGCGATGCGGGCCGGGGCCTAGCGGAAGTATTCCTTGACGAACGGGACCAGCGCCAGATGACGCGACCGCTTGACCGCGGTGGCCAGCATGCGCTGGTGCTTCGGGCAGGTTCCCGTATTGCGGCGCGGCGCGATCTTGCCGCGCTCGGTCGTCATCTTGCGCATCAGATCGACGTCCTTGTAGTCGGCGGCGACCAGGCCCTCGACGCAGAAGAAACACTTCTTCTTCTTCGCCGGGCGCCTCTTCTTCTTGCTTTCCCTGGGGCTCTTCTTTCCCATCACTCGCTCGCTTTCGCTTTCCGGTTCGGTTGGCCGGCGTTACTCGTCGCCGGCGGGAGTCGCGGCGGCTTCGGGAGCCGCGGGGGCCTCGACAGCGGTCCTGGCGCGACGCCTGGCGCGGTTGGCCTCGTTGCGCTCCTTCCACTCCTCGTCGACGACCACGAGATGCCTCAGGATCTTGTGATCCAGACGGAACTCGTTGTCCATCTCGTCGACGACGGTCCCTTCGCACCGGAAGCGAATGTGCATGTAATTGCCGCGCGTCTCGTGCTGGATCTCGTAGGCCAGCCTGCGGACGCCCCAATGGTTGCGCTCGGTGATCTCGCCGCCATGGGCACTCACGAGATCCTCCACCTTCTTGACCCGCGCCTCCATCTCGGACTCGGGTTCATCGGCGTGGAGCACGAATACGATTTCGTACTTCTTCAATGGGTTCACCTCCCCTCGGACAGAACGACCCGAACTCTTCGCTCCTCACTGGGAGGAGGCGTTCCGGGTAGGGATGATATGGACGCGCGGCCCGTGGCCGCCCGTCGCCGTCTCCGTGCGCGGGGCCCCTCGGGCCGCCGCCTCGTAGACGGTCGATTGCCGCCACGGGGGCGGCAATCGGACGAACAAGATATGTCAGGATCCCGGAAAAATCAACCCTTCGCTGCAGGCGGACCGCGGTTGAAGCGGCTCGCCGCGTCCTCGACGCCGTGGACCAGGACCCACTCGAGGGTCGCGCAGGCGTGGTCGATCAGTTCCTCGACGACGGGCTCCTCCGGCGACGTGAACGCGTCCAGGACGTAGTCGGCCCAGATCGACGGCGGGACCGGCTCTCCGCCACCGGCCACGCCCAGGCGCAGGCGGGGAAAATCCTCGTCCCCCAGCGTCCCGATCACGGACTCCAGGCCGCGATGGCCGCCGTCGCCGCCGCGAACGCGCAGCCGCGCGGCGCCCAGCGGCAGGGCGATGTCGTCGCAGACCACCAGGGGCGGCGCCTGGACGACGGGATCGGCCGTCGCGAGATCGAGGTCCCGACGTCGGGCCCAGCGCGCCAGAGCCGGCCCGCTGCGATTCATGTACAGCTGCGGTTTGAGCAGGACGACCTCCACGCCGGCGATCCGCCCCGACGCCTCCGCACAGGCCGCGACGGGGTCGCCGAAGACCAGTCCGTGCCGTCCGGCCAGGACGTCCAGCGTCCGGAAGCCCAGATTATGGCGCGTCCGCTCGTAGCCCGCACCGGGATTGCCCAGCCCGACCAGGATTCGCAACGCCGGCCTCCCTCGCCCGGGGTCCACAGAGAAGACGAGGCGGCCCGGAGACCGCCTCGTCGCTTGGTATCTCGTCTCTTCGATCCATCCACGCGTCCCGGAAAGGACCACCCTCTCATTCCTTGTCGGGGGCGTCTCCATCCTCGGCGCCCTCGCCGGAGCCCTCGGCGTCCTCGCCCTCGGCGCCTTCCTCGGCGCCCTCGACGTCTTCGCCTTCCTCCTCCACGACTTCCTCTTCGAAGGTGTTCAGGTTCAGCTTGAGCACCACCTCTTCGACGTCGGTGAGGATCGTCCCCTTCTCGAGGCTCAGGTCCGCGACGCTGATCTTGTCGCCCACCTCGAGCTCGCTGAAGTCCACGTCGATGGTGTCGGGCACCTCGCGGGGCAGGCACTCGACATCGATGGTACGGCGCACCACGTCCAGCACGGCGTCGCCGCCCTTGATGTGACGGTTGTCGCCGTGGATGTCCAGGGCCACTTCCATCTTCAGGGGCACGCCCAGCGGGATCTCGAAGAGATCGCAGTGGTAGATCTCCTCGCTGACCGGGTGCGCCTGGATCTCGCGCAGCACGGCGACGAAGTTCTCGTCGGTCCCGTCCATGGACAGCGAGAACAGGGGGTTCGACCCGCTGAAGGCCGCCATGGCGCGCTTGAGCGCGACCGTGTCGAGTTCCACGTTGGCGCTCTGCTCGCGCTTGTCCCCGTACACGACGGCGGGTGTCCGTCCGCCGGCGCGCGTCCTGCGGTTCGCGTTCTTACCGGCTGTGGACCGCGGGTAGACGGTCATCTTGATCAGGCCCATGGCAACTGCCTCCGACAGGGTACTCGTCCACGCTCGCCGACGCCTGTTGCGTGCCGTCCCGGAAGAACCGGGTCCGCCGGCCAGCGGATGATTCGCTTCGCGACGCTCCGGTACGGACAGACCCTCACCTATCCGGGTCTTTCCGAACCGAAGAGACCGCTCAATAAAGCAGTTTAACGGCGGATTGTCAAGAAGCTCCCTGATCGGCCCGACTCGGCAGGAAGAGCTTGCTCACGGTCTCCTCGCGATGGATGCGGCCGATCGCGTCCGCCAGCAGGCCCGACATGTCCATGACCTTGACCTTGGGACATTCCTCGAAGCGGTTGAACGGTATGGTATTGCTGACCACGACCTCGTCGATGGGCGACGACTGGAGGCGGGCCAGGGCCTGACCGGACAGCAGGGGGTGCGTGCAGCAGACGGTCACGGACACGGCGCCCACGTCGAAGCAGGCCTGGGCGGCCTGGGTGATCGTGCCCGCGGTGTCGATCATGTCGTCGAAGATCACGACCTCCTTGCCCGAGACGTCCCCGATGAAGTTCATGACCTCGGCCTCGTTCTCGCGGGGACGGCGCTTGTCGACGATGGCCAGGGGGGCGCCGAGACGCTTGGCGAAGGCGCGCACCATCTTGATGCTGCCGATGTCGGGCGCGACGACGGCCATGTTCTCACGCCGAGAATGCTCGAAGTGCTTCAGCAGCACGGGCGCCGAGTAGAGGTGGTCCAGGGGGATGTCGAAGAAGCCCTGGATCTGGGGCGCGTGCAGGTCGATGGTCAGCACGCGGTTGGCGCCCGCCTGCGTGATGAGGTTCGCCATCAGCCGCGCCCCGATGGGGACGCGCGGCTGGTCCTTGCGGTCCTGCCGGGCGTAGCCGAAGTAGGGGATCACGGCGGTCACGCGCCGGCACGAGGCGCGGCGCACGGCGTCGAGCATGAGCAGCAGTTCGAGGATGTTCTCGGCCGGAGGGAACGTGGGCTGGATCACGAAGACGTCGGTGCCCCTGATGTTCTCCAGGATCTTGATATTGATCTCGCCGTCGGAGAACCGACTCACCTCCACGTCGCACAGCGGCTGCTCGAGATGGGCCGCGATCTTCTCGCTCATGGACTTGTGGGCGTTGCCGGTGATCAGCACGAGATCGTTCATCGGGACGTTCCTCCGGACGGGACGCGCGTCGGGCGACGCGCCGCAGCGTCTGACCTCGCGGGCAATGTAAGCCAAGACCGGGACGGGGTAAACATCAAAGGTGGGAATGGCGGGAAGGTGGCTGGGGCGGCAGGATTCGAACCTGCGAATGCAAGGACCAAAACCTTGTGTCTTACCACTTGACGACGCCCCAGCAGGCCGATTGCCTAGTATTCGTCTTCGAGGGCCGGGTCATCGTCCCCGTCATCGCCCGGATCCGGCGGCTCTCCCCCGTCGAGTCGTCGGAGTTCCTGCTTGTAGGCCGCGATGATCTTGGTCTCCATCCACTCGCGGGTCTTCATGTTGATGGGATGGGCGATGTCCTGGAACGTACCGTCCTTGCGGCGACGGTTGGGCATGGCCACGAACATGCCGTTGGCGCCCTCGATGATCTTCAATCCGCGTACGACGAAACAGTTGTCCAGCGTGATGCTGGCGAAGCCCCGCAGTTTGTCGTCGTCCCTCAGGGTAATCCGGATCTCAGTGATGTCCAAAACCGCACCTCTCCGTAGACGGCGAATGCACGGGTTCGGGAGCGGGTCATACGTCGTCCCTGACGATCACCCCCGCCGCATGGGGTTTCACGGCCTCTACGAACCAGTCTGGCCGCTCGACCTCACGCCGCGCCCTCTCCAGTCGACCGCCGTCGTCGAATACCGCGAAGACGGCCGCTCCACTCCCACTGAGCATGGCAATGGAGGCATGTTCATGCAGCTCCGCGAGCAGACGCTGCAAGATCGGGTAACCCGGTAGGACTGCATCTTCCAGTCGGTTGCCACCGAACCAGGAACCCCTTGGGAAACGGGCGATTAAAGCCTCTATATGACGGATGCTAACCTTTGGGCTGCGGGTTGTCAATCCCATATTCAATTGTCTGTATATGGTTGACGTCTGCAACGCCATGTCCGGCATGACGATGAGGAATTCGCCGCCGCGCAGCGACGGCAGCCGGCGCAGATCCGTGCCCCGCCCCCGACCGAGTTGAGTGCCGCCCCGGACGAAGAAGGGAACGTCGGAGCCGATCTCGGCTCCCAGGGTCTCCAGGTCATCGGCCGAGAGTCCGGTTCCCGCCAGGCGGTCGCAGGCGACCAGCACGGCGGCCGCGTCGCTGCTGCCGCCGCCCAGGCCGGCGCCGGCCGGAATCGTCTTCTCCAGACCGATCCGGAATCGGCCCGACACGCCCGTCTCCCGGCAGAAGAGCCGCAAGGCTTGGCAACAGAGGTTGTCATCGCCATCGGGCGCGGCCTCGAAGGGATCGACGGACAGATCCACGTGCGGATCCCGACCGCTCCAGCGCTCGCGAAGCTCCACATCGAGCCGGTCCCAGAGCCCGACCGCCTGCAGGATGGTCTCGATCTCGTGGTAGCCGTCCTCGCGCTTGCGGAGGACCTCCAGGTGCAGGTTCACCTTGGCCGGCGCCGCCAGCCTCACCCGCCGGTGAACGGCGCCGCCCCGTCCCGTGGACGCCCCCGCGTCACGCATGTCAGACTCCCTCGCTGAGGTCGCGCCAGAGGGCGTGCCAGGGGGTGTCGTCCGGCGCGGTGCGCCGGCGGCGATCACCGAGCAGGCGGCGGGACAGACGCGCGGCGAGCCCCTCGGTCTCGGGCCGCCAGGGGACGAGGGAGCGGCGGGACAGATCCGTCACGTCCCCGGCCTGGTCGGCGGGCTCGGGCGACCGTCTTCCCAGACCGGCCGTCTCGGCGCACGACAGCAGGGGCAGCGAGCGCGGATCGAGGCCCAGGATCCGGGCCACGGCCGCGTCCAGGGCGACCGGATCGCGACCGGCGAGCAGCAGGTTGGACATCTGCAGGGCCGAGCCCGGCCGGCGGCCGCCGGGGACGAGCGTGGCGTCGATCAGGAAGCCGTGGGTGCGGCCGTCCGCCAGCGTGCGCCGGGCGGCCGCGACCATCTCTCCGGCGCCCGAATCGCCGTCCCGGTCGGCCTTCCGATCGGCGTCCCGGTCGATGTCCGGAGCGCCTGCCCGATCCGCGGCCGCGGCCAGGGCCGCCAGGCAGGTCCCCACGCCGAGGCGGGAATCGACGCGGGCCGCGACCAGGTGGAGCACCGTGCGCGTGTCCATGGAGATCCTGCGCGCGGGCGCATCGTCGCCATCCGCCGCAAGGGCCTCCACGGCGCCTGCGGCCAGCCACGGCGAGGGCGCTTCGCCGGGCCCGCGACCGCCACCGGCGGCATCGATCACCGCCACGTCCTCGGCATGACCCGCTTCGAATCCGGCCATGGCCAGCACGCGCGCGATGTCCGCGCGCACCGTTTCCGGTCTGGTCCAGGCCACCGCCAGCGACGTCATGCCCCGTCCCCCGTCACTTGTGCAGCCCGATCACCAGGCAGGCCGTCACGATCCAGCCCAGCACCGCCATCTGGATCCAGATGTCGGTCAGCAGGACCTCGTGAGGCCGGCCGCCCTGGCCGTCCTTGAAGATCAGCACGAGATAGCGGCCCAGTCCCCAGACCACGAAGGGAACCGTCAGCGCCAGCCGCCAGGTGTTGAACTGGGCGACCGTGCCCGCCGACACGGTGTAGAGCGTGTAGGCGGTGATGGTCAGGGCGAAGGTGCCGCCGATCAGGAGATTGAGGGTCAGCTCGTTGTAGAACCGCAGAGACGGGCGCGTCTCGAGACCGGCCGGCAGCACGTGCATGTACTCGGCGCGACGCTTGGCGAAGCCGAGGAAGAGGGCGAGCAGGAACGTGCAGAGGATCAGCCAGTTCGAGAGCGGGATGTGCTCGGCGGCGCCGCGCAGGACCTCGACGCTCGCCACCGCCCGCAGGACGAAGCCGATCGCGATCCCCACCACGTCGAGGATGACCAGGCGCTTCAGGACATGCGTGTAGGCCACGTTGAGCAGCAGGAACAGGGCGGCGATCACCGCGAAGCGCAGCCCGAGCAGCAGCGCGCCGCCGAGGGCGACCAGGGCCAGCGCCAGGGCCACGATCTCCGCCGTGCGTACGGCGAGACGCCCCGAGGCGATGGGACGCTCGCGCTTGACGGGATGCCGGCGGTCGTGCTCGACGTCCTTGATGTCGTTGAAGATGTAGACCACGCCCGAGAGCAGGCAGAACAACAGTCCGCCGGCCGTCGCCCGCCAGAACAGGGCGGCGTCGGTGGTGTGCTGCGAGAAGATGAGCCCGGCGAACAGGATCAGGTTCTTGGTCCACTGGCGCGGCCGCAGGGACTGGATGACGGGGATCAGGCCGAAGTCGCTCACCGTGTTTCGCCGTCCCCGGTCGCGTCGCCGCGTCCCGTCTCGAGAATGCGGCAGAGGACGTGTCCCAGCGTGATGTGCATCTCCTGGATGGTGGCGGTCCGATCCCCGGGGGCCACGAGGGCGCCGTCCACGAGCTTCGCCAGCTCGCCGCCGTCCCGTCCCAGGAAACCGAAGACGCCCATACCGATCTGACGCGCCACGTCGACGGCCCGCACGCAGTTCTCGGAGGTCCCGGAGGTGGAGATCACCAGCAGCACGTCGTGTGCGCCGCCCAGGCCCGAGACCTGGCGGGCGAAGATCTCCTGGAAGCCGTAGTCGTTGCCCACGGCGGTCATGACCGACGCGTTCACGTTCAGGGCCAGAGCGGCGTAGGCGGGACGGTTTTTCTCGAAACGTCCGACCAGTTCGGCCGCGATGTGCTGGGCGTCCGCCGCGCTGCCGCCGTTGCCGCAGATCAGCAGACGTCCGCCCGCCGCCCAGGCGGCACGCACGGCCGCCGCCAGGCGCAGCAGGACCTCGAGCTGGTCCTCCCCCAGCCGGTCGAGCGCCGCCCGGTGGTCGGCGAGAGCCGCACGGTAGATGCGCTCTCCGAAGGTCCTGTCGTCGCCGTCGGGACCAGACATTCTCTATCCTTCCTGCCGGGCGTTCTCCTGCGCCTCCAGCCAGGTCGTGTAACGCGCCAGGGCGTCCTGCCACGGCGGCCGCGGGGCGCAGCCGCTCGCTTCCAGGTTGCGGCTCGCGAGGATCGACCTGCGGGGTCGACGCGCCGGCGTGGGGTAGGCCTCGCTGCCGCAGGGACGCACGCGGTCGGGATCGTCGCCCTTGAGCCGCGCGACCTCCCGCGCGAAGTCGAACCAGGTGCACGCGCCCGCGTTCGTGGCGTGGAAGACGCCGGCGGGACGCGTCCGCAGCAGGTGCGCCAGCACGCGCGCCAGGTCCGGCGCGTAGGTGGGGCGTCCCCGCTGGTCGTCGACGACCTGCAGCGTCTCGCGCTCCGCAAGGAGACGCCTGATCGTCAGCACGAAGTTATGCGGTCCGGGGCCGAAGAGCCAGCTCGTCCGCACGATCTGCCAGGGGCCGGACATGGACTCCACGGCGGCCTCGCCCTCGGCCTTGGTGGCCCCGTAGGCGTTGACGGGATTGCGGGGAGCGTCCTCGGCGTATTCCCCGTCCGTCTCGCCGTCGAAGACGTAGTCCGTGCTGATGTACGTGAGTCCGGCGCCGGCGGCGTCGCTGGCCGCAGCCAGGGCGGCCGTCGCCGCACCGTTGACCGCGGCGGCCCGGTCGCGGTCCGTCTCGGCGCCGTCCACGTCCGTGTAGGCCGCCGTGTGGACGATCCATGCCGGCCGATGCAGACGGAACAGGTCATCGACGTCCGCCGCGACCGTCAGGTCTCCGTCGGGAAGGTCGACGCCGGCGACCTCGTGCTCTGCGGCCAGGGCATCGACCGCGGCCCGTCCCAGCATGCCCTCGCTGCCCGTGACCAGTACCCTCACGTTGCCTCCTGACCGTCGGGAGCCGTCTCCCGGATGACCGGGCGGGCGTCCGTCGGCGCGAAGCCCCGCCCCATGAGATAGCGTTCCCCCCGGGCCAGGGCCCGGAGATCGGTCGCGCCTCCCTGGCGCCGCCACCACTTGCGGGCGGCCTCGCGGCAACGGCGCAGCTCGTCCGCGTCCGTCACCAGTTCCCGCACCACCGCCTCGGCGAGATCCCGGGCGACGCCGCGCTCCCGCAGCTTGCCCTCCAGGTAGCGTCGGCCCACGGGACGGAGACGCATCGTGTCCCGGCACCAGGCCTCGGCGTATTGGCGGTCGGAATGCACGCCCTCTTCGGCGAAGCGGTCCAGGACCTCGTCGAGCGGTCCCGCCGGATACCCCTCGTCGAGGAGCTTGTCCCGCAGGGCGCGCCGGGTCCGGAGACGCCGGCCGAGGAGGGCGAACACCCGCCTCGCGATGCGCTTGCGCGCGTCGGCCCGGCGCAGACGGTCCAGCAGATCCGGTGATACCGCCTCCCCGGGAGCGGGAAGAGCCGGCGGCAGGGATTCCGCCGCCAGCTCCAGGATCTCGCCGTCGTCGAAGGTCACGCGCACGCCGTTCTCGGTGTCCTCCACCGCGAGGAGCACGGGACCGCCGCCGTCGTCCACGACCTATCCCGCCGCCGAGGCCGAGGATTTCGACTTGGACGACTTGGCCGGCTTGGCCGGCTTGGCCGGGAGCGTCTCGGCTGCGGCCTCGTCCGCGGCGGGGTCGGCCGGCGCCGGGTCCGCCTTGATGCCGTAGTGGATCAGGACCTTCTCCTCGATGCGCCCGTAGAGATCCCCGTTCTCGCGCAGGAAGTCCCGCACGTTCTCCTTGCCCTGGCCGAGGCGCTCGTCCCCGTAGCTGTACCAGGCGCCGGACTTCTGGATGATCCCGCCCTCGACGCCCAGCTCGATCAGGTCGCCCTCCTTGGAGATGCCGTGGCCGTAGAGGATGTCGAACTCCGCCTTCTTGAACGGAGGCGCCACCTTGTTCTTGACCACCTTGACGCGCACGTGGTTGCCGACCACGTCCTCGCCCTGGGTCAGGGCGCCGACGCGGCGGATGTCGAGACGCACGGTGCTGTAGAACTTCAGGGCGTTGCCGCCGGTGGTGGTCTCGGGGTTGCCGAACATCACGCCGATCTTCATGCGCAGCTGGTTGGTGAAGACCACCATGGTGTTGGTCTTGGCGATGGCGCCTGTGAGCTTGCGCAGGGCCTGGCTCATGAGACGGGCCTGCAGGCCGACGTGGGTGTCGCCCATCTCGCCCTCGATCTCCGCGCGGGGCACCAGCGCGGCCACCGAATCGATCACCACGATGTCCACGGCGCCCGACCGCACCAGCATCTCGGTGATCTCGAGAGCCTGCTCGCCGGTGTCCGGCTGCGAGACCAGCATGTTGTCGATGTCCACGCCGATCTTGCGCGCGTAGATCGGATCGAGGGCGTGCTCGGCGTCCACGAAGGCCGCCGTGCCGCCCAGGCGCTGGGTGTTGGCCACGACGCTCAGTGCCAGGGTGGTCTTGCCGCTGCCCTCCGGTCCGAAGATCTCGACGACGCGCCCCCGGGGCAGACCGCCGATGCCCAGGGCGATGTCCAGCGTGAGGCTGCCGGTCGATACGGTCTCGATGCCGTCCACGACCTGGTCGTCGCCCAGGAGCATGATGGCGCCCTTGCCGAACTGCTTCTCGATCTGGGCCCGGGTCAACTCGAGCGCCTTGGCCCTGTCCTGCCGCCTGTCCTTTGCCATCGTCATCTCTCCTTGGGTGTGTGTCGGGTCCGGGAGGCTTCACTGCCGAGCCGGGCGTCCGCCTTGAGCCGTGGGACCAGCCGCCGGACAGGTGCCGTTCACCATACTACGCCGGAGCGGGGCCCGCCAACGGGAAAACCCCGCGCACGACGTACCGGGCGCCGCGGGCGCTCAGGCGGCTCTCGATCAGGCGGATGTCCCGCACCGCCAGGGGCTGCGGGGCGGGGGGCGCCAGGGCCCTCAAATCCGCGAGATCGGCCGCGGCGAGCGGACGTTTGACGCGGGCCAGGGTCAGGTGGGCCCGGAAGGCCTGTCGGCGGGCCCGGCCCTCGCCGGGACACGCGCCGATCGCCTCGTCGACCGACGCGGCCAGCGACTCAAGCGCGCCATGGCTGTCCAGTCGCAAGAAGAGGACCCGCGGCCGGCGCCAGTCCGGGAAGACGCCGAGCCCCGCCGTCGTCGGCGCGAACGGGACGTGCCGCGCGGCGGCCCGTTCCAGGGCGTCGGCCAGGACGGGCAGGGCCTCTGCGGGCCGCTCGCCCAGGAAGCGCAGGGTGACGTGCAGGTTCCCGGGCCGGACCCACTTCAGGTCCCAGCGGCGGCGCCAGGTGTCGAGCTCCGTTGCCAGGGTATCGCGGAGGCGCTCCCCGGCATCGACAGCCACGAAGAGCCTCACCGCCGGGTCTCCCCGCCCGATCCGGCGAAGGGGTCGGCGCCGGTGGCCAGATGTCGTCGCAACGCGTCGAGGGCCAGGGAGACGGACAGCTCGCGGTTGCGATAGCGGTACGGGCCCAGGAGATACCGCCCGGCGTACGCAGCGCCGGCCGAGGCCAGGCCGACACAGACGGTGCCGACCGGCTTGTCCGGCGCGCCGCCGTCGGGCCCGGCGATCCCGGTGATCGAGAGGGCGTGATCGCTGCCGAAGCGTTCCCGGCAGCCGACGGCCATCTCGCGGGCCGTCTCCTCGCTCACGGCGCCGTGGGCGGCCAGGGTTGCGGGCGCCACGCCGAGGGCGGCGGTCTTGACCGCGTCCGCGTAGGTGAGCGCACCGCCCAGGAAGCAGGCGGACGAACCCGCGATCTCGGTCAGGGCGGCGCCGAGCAATCCCCCCGTGCAGGATTCGGCCACCGCCACCGTGCGCCCGCGGGCGATCAGGTCCGCCTGGACCACCTCGTTCAGCTCGCTCAGGTCCGCGGCGTAGACGCGGTCGCCCAGGACCGCCTCCAGGTCCGTCTCGAGGCCGGAGGGCCACGGAACGGCGGGCGACGGCGCCGTCGCCTGCACGTCCACGCCCCAGCGCGTCAGCCACCAGGACCAGACGAGATCGGGATGGCGGGCGCGCAACGCCTCGGTCGCCTTGGCCAGGCCGGGCTCGGAAAAGCGCACCGTGCGCCGGAGCAGGCCGGGCGGGGGCTCGCCCAGCCCGGCGTGTTCGCCCAGCCACGCCTCGACGGACGGCCAGAGGGCCCGCAGCTCCTGCGGCACGCCGGGCAGCAGGACCAGCGTGCGTCCGCGCAGTTCGCCCACCATGGCCGGCGCCGTGCCCAGGGGATTTATCAGGGCGTCCAGGCCATCGGGCAGCAGGCCCTGCTTGACCAGGTTCTCCGCGTAGGGGAATCCCCGCACCTCGCACCAGTATCCGCGCAGATGACGGGCCACGCCCTCGTGTTCGCGCAGGGGGACCGCGGCCCAGGCGGCCACGGTCTCGGCCGTGAGGTCGTCGCGGGTCGGACCGAGGCCTCCCGTGACGACGGCCAAGGCCTCCTCGGGCACGGCGTCGAGAGCCGCGGTGATCCGGCCGGCGCGGTCGGGCACGACCGCCACCGCTTCCACCGCCACGCCGCGGCGCATCAGCCTGCGCTGGATGAAGCCGGAATTGGTGTCCACGGTGCGGCCGTTGAGCAGCTCGTCGCCGATGGACACGAGATGGGCCCGGATCGGCGTCACCATCCTGTCACCGCCAGGGTCAGGCGCAGGCAGAGGTTCGCGTAGACGCCCGCCAGCAGATCGTCCGCCGTGATGCCCCAGCCGCCGGGCAGACGCTCGGCGCGACGGACCGGGAACGGCTTGGCGATGTCGAAGAAGCGGAACCAGAAGAAGCCGGCGAGCCAGCCGACCCAGCCGGTGCTCACGCCCAGGTAGGTGACGAGCATGCCCGCCACCTCGTCGCTGACCACCAGGGAGGGATCCTTGCCGTGTCGTCGCTCCAACCAGCCGGCCGCCGGCACGCCCAGGGCCACGACCGCCAGCAGCAGCCCCGCCTGGACGCCGAGCGACACCGGCGCGACCAGTCCCCAGATGATCATGAAGGCGAAGCTGGCGACGGTGGCCGGTGCGATGGGCGCGTAGCCCGTGCCGCCGAAGGTGCCGAAGGCGTGGATCAGGAAGCGCATCAAGGGGGGACCTCTCCCGCTGGTCGTGGAACGTCGCGATGCCGATCGGGCGTCAGGGTACGCCAAGGGGCAGGCGGGGTCAACGGGAGCGGTCCCGGGGATGCGCCGCGGCGGTTCAGGACGGCGGCATGCGCGCGAGCAGGGCCTCGAGGGTCTCGACGACCCCGTCGCCGGCGGCGGCGCAGGCCGCGACCACCGGCCAGCCGCGGCCGTTGAGCAACCGGTCCATGTGCTCGGCGGGCACGGCGTCGGGCAGGTCGCGGTGGTTGTACTGCAGGACCAGCGGACAGGTCGCGGGCGGGATCCCGACGGCGGCGAGATGGGCGCCGAGTTCGTCCAGGAGCACCAGGTTCGCGTCCTGCCGCGCGTCGCGGCCGTCGGCCACGAAGATCACGCCGTCGGCCCCCCGCAGCAGGCGGCGCCGGTCCCCGGCGCGCGGCAGCCGTCCCGGCACGGCCACCAGGTGCAGACGCCGCCGTCTCGGCCAGGATAGGGGCAGGAATTCGCAGCGATCCTCCGGGGACGCGGTCTCCACGACCGTCACCTCCGCGGGATCGCCGACGAGCGCGGCGAGCCGGAGCAGGTTGGTCGTCTTGCCCGACAGTCCCGGACCGTA
>Ga0180435_10001798_pt1 | contig 22152 bp, 10 predicted proteins | sample SS_ome_3_FD_132467 | JGI IMG/M metagenome (GOLD analysis project Ga0180435, IMG submission 132467) | Hypersaline lake sediment archaeal communities from the Salton Sea, California, USA - SS_3_S_1 metaG | ecosystem: Environmental > Aquatic > Non-marine Saline and Alkaline > Hypersaline >...
AACGCGTGTACCGGCAGGCGCTGCAGGTGTACGAGGACCGACCGGATCTCCAGGGACGGATCCTGATCGCACAGGGAAAAGACTACCTGAAACAGAAGCGGAAGGAGAAGGCGCTGGAGGCATTTAAGGAATCCGCGCGCCGCTGCGTGGATCTGGCCGAGATCGTCGTCAAGGCGGCACGGCACGCGGAAGAGATCCTGCTGAAAGAGGGCAAGCGGGAAGAGGCCATCGAGCGGATCTATGGGTGGCTCGAGCGCCAGAAAGGCGGCATCGAGAAGGTCCAGCCCTTCGTCGAGAAGTACGGCATCACCACCGAGGACCAGCTCACCGCCACCGCTATCCAGTGGGTGCTGCAGAACCCGGACATGCACACGGTAACTGTTTCCACCCCGGATTTTGAGCGGGTGGACCTGGCCCTGTCGGTGTCGGGCAAACCGCTGACCACCGAGAACGTGGCCTTCCTCAAGGACTGCGAGAAAATCCTCGGTGACCAGTACTGCCGCCACGGCTGCAACCAGTGCGTCAGCGCCTGCGCGCACAAGCTGCCGGTGAACACCATCATGCGCTATGCTTATTACGCCAAGTGCCAGGGCCGGGAGAAGCACGGCATGGTCAAGTATGCCGGCCTCAAGGGCCGCGACGGCTCGCTTTGCCGGACCTGCAGCGCGCCTTGCCACGGCGCCTGCCCCCACGGCCTGGACGTGCAGGGCCAGCTGCTGCGGGCCCACTCGCTGCTCACACTGGTTTGATCGTTTCAGTCGTCATTGCGAGGATCGCCTCGAAGCGGCGCGATGAAGCAACTTCGTGATGATGCACAATGAGGCAGAAGATGAAAAACCTGACCCTGCTCCTGCTCCTCCTCGCCCTCCCCGCCGCTGCGTCCGACTTCCCCGCAGTGGATGGCTGGGCCCTGGCGAGTGAGGTCACGGCCAAGTCGCCGGACAACCTCTGGGAATACAACAACGGCGCCGCCGAAGCTTTCCTGGCCTACGGGTTCAAGGGCCTGCGCTATGCCGACCTCAAAGCGGGCGACGTCGTGGTCACCGCCGAGATCTACGACATGGGCACGCCGATCAACGCCTTCGGCATCTACAGTACCGAATGCTCCACCGACGCCGAACGTGTCGACATCGCGGCTGAAGGTGCGCTGGCCCTGCCCTACCAGTGCCTGCTGCTCAAGGACCGGCACTACGTAAAGCTCAATCTCTACCAGGGCGAACTCAAAAAGGACGCGGCGGTGAAACTGCTCGGTTCACTGGCCGCAGCCCTGCCCGGCACGGACGGCTGGCCTGCCGAGCTCGACCTGTTGCCTGCCGAGGGGCGGGTGACCGGCTCCATGGGCTACACCCGGGAGGCCTACCTCGGCATGTCGGCGCTGCGGGAGTGCGTCCACGCCGACTACGTCAGCGGGGAGAAGACTTTCCCGCGGTTCATCATGCTCGCCGATACGGACAAGGCCCGGCGGGCCACCTGGGAACGGATGGCGGCCAAGTGGACCGCCGGCGAGCAGAAAGGCCAGCCGGTGCTCTGGAAGAAGATTCCCTACCAGGGGATTACCGGTGTGGTCCTCACCGCCCGGGGCATCTTCGGTGTCTCCGACTGCGCCGATGAGAAGCAACTGATGGAACGGCTTGCCGCCTACGTCGAGTAGGATCGTGGTGACAGTTACCCCGAAAGACAAACCATTATTTTTTCAATCGCTTAAGGAAGGCGGGGACAGTTACCTCACAAAACACGCAATCGGGAGCGTTTGTGAGGTGACTGTCACCGCCTGAACGAAAGTATTGACAGGCCGTGAGATGGCGGGGGAGGTAACTGTCACCATCTCAATGGCAGAGGGCCTCGGCCGGCACCTGCTGGCGGTCGATGCCCGGCCCGGACCACCAGAGTTCCAGCACCGCGTCCACCCCGTCCTGGAAATACTCGATGACCAGCGCATGGTGCCCGGTCTCCAGGGCCAGTTCGGCCTTGATCTCGCGGCTGCCGTGCAGCCCGTCATTGGCGATCACTTCCTCGCCGTTGAGCAGCATGCGGCTGCCGTCGTCGGAGTTGAGGCCGATGGTGTAGACCCCGGTGCGGGGCACCTCGAGAAAGCCCCCGAGGGTCACGCCGAAGTTCACGTCCCGGGCCTCATCGGGAAGGGAGACCTGCGGCAGGAACCCGGTGGCGGTCGGGTCGAGGATCATGAAATCGGGCAGTTTCTGCCAGTCCCCCTCGAAGTAGCGGTATTCCAGGCCGCTGCCGCTCGTCCGTGTCTCCATCGACGGCTGCGGCACCAGGCGGCGGAACTCTGCACGAGCCACAAAAGCGTTGTCGAGGCCGGGGGCGAAGGCCCGGGCCCTTAACTGCGCCGCATCATCAACGATGATGGGGCCGTCGTAGCGCGTCGAATCGCCATCGGGTTCGCTGCCATCAAGCGTGTAGCGAATGACCGCCCCCGGGTTGGGCGAGGAGAGCACCACCTCCAGGCTGTCGGTGAAGGCGCGGGCCTCGGTCTGCACCACCACACCGCTGCGTTCGGTCCGATCGTAGAGCGGCCGGGCCGGTTCCACCCCGGCGTTGGGATTGGCCGCTACCGTGGCGGCCAGCACCTTGACGTTCGGGTCGTCGGGAAGGGTGAGGACCTTCGCCCCCGGGGTCAGCTCGAATTCGTAGCGGTAAAGCGTGGTAAAGGTGTAGGACTGATTTTCGCCGTCCGGCCCGTGGCGGTGGGTGCCGACCCAGGCCACCGGCGTCTGGTCGATGTACGCCGGCAGGATCAGTTCCGGATCGTGGACCAGCCGGTCGCCGTGGAGGCGGCTGTCCCACTGCCCCACCGGCGCGGCCCAATCGCTGATCCAGCGCTCCTCGGCCCGGCCGTCGATGTCGAAGGTGGCATAGCGGCCACCGTCCACCGCCGCGGCCAGCAGGTAGAGTCGGTTCCAGCCGCCGGCGGGCAGCAGCAGCTTCTGCCCTTCGCAGGCCACCACGTTCTTCGCCCCGTCGGCGTCCCGGCCGATGGCGAAGCTGATCCCCTCGCGCACCACTTCCTGGGGCAGCAGGTCGCCGGAGATGCTGTTCCCCTTCCCGTCGAAATCGCCGTCCGTGCGGTTGCCGTCCAGGCTCACCCCATCGCTGTTGAAGGGCATGGGCAGCGTGCGGCACCGGGGCGTGCCGAGGGACACCGGCGGTTCACCGGGCTCGATGGCGAAGGTGCGCAGTTGATTGGCGCCCAGGGGCCCGGCGGCGACCACATCTCTCACCGAATGCACGTCCCCGGCCACCGACTCGGCTCCGTTCAGTTCCTGGAAAGAAACGACGGGCGCCGCCGGCATGGCCAGATCCACGACGTCCCCGCCGAATTCGGATTTGTCCACCAGCCGCACGACGATCCGGTCATCCGCTTCGGCCAGCTTCACCGCCTGGACCGCCGCATCACGGCGTGAGACGCGCAGCAGCGAGAAAGCCCGGTTCAGCGTACCCGGGTGCTTCGGCACGCGAAACGCCAGCAGCGGCTGGTTGAAGCGCGCCGCCTCGAAGGAGGGCACCGCCCCCTTCCAGGTCCAGTTGTCCGCGTAGCCGGCCACGGCGTAACCGAAGCGGTGCCTTCCGAGGTCCTGGGACTTCTGGTCATCGATCCAGCCCCAGCGGTCGTTGACCCGCGGTGTGTGGAGCAGGGTCAGGCGCAGGGTGTTCTCCGCCGGGCGGTCCCAGCCATAGCGGCAATCGCTGAGCAGGGCCACCCCGCCGCCGCTGTTCGGCGCGTTGAGCGCGGCCCACTGCTGGGCCGGCACTTCGTAGAGCCGTTCGCTGTTCACGCCACGCTCGATGGTTCCCACACCCAGGTCGTAGACCGCCGTCGCCTGTTCCACATTGAGCGGGAAGGCCACCTTGAGCAACGTGCCTGGAGACTTCCAGTGAACCAGGTTGTCCACTTCCACCCGGCTGCCGGCGCTCCCGGCGGCCAGGCTCACTCGCTGGACGAATTCCGAGCCGCCGGCCCGCCGAACGATCTCCAGCGCCACCCGGGCCGGGCCGTTCTCCACCACCTGGACAGCGGCCGGACCGGACACGACCTCCAGCGGTTCGGCCATCAGGTCTTCGTAATCGATTTCCCAGGCAGCCCACTCCTTCGGCTCGTTGTCCAGCAGCTGCAGGGTCAGCGGGCCGTCCAGCAGTTCGCGGTCCAGCTCCTTGTCATGGATCGAGGCGATGTCCCCGCTGCCGTCGACGGCCACACGGTAGCGACCGTTTTCCAGCGACACTTCGCTCACCGAGAGCCCGGTCTCCAGGGCACAGGGCGACGCCGCCGGCCGCACGTCGAAAACGGTGAAACTGACCGGAAGAACCGGCGCGGTGAAAGCCAGTTGCACGAAAGCCCCATCAGCCGCCAGAACCTGCGACGGCAGTTCCGCCCCGTCCGGGCCAAAGACCTGCACGTATTCCGGCGCCTCGCCGGGAAAGTGCACCTCCGCCTCCACCACGTCCTCACGGGAGACGGCCAGCGGGTTGTAAACCACCAGCGGGACACCCTGCACCTCGGTGTCCAGGGCGCGGCTCACCGCGGCCACCGAGTCGGTGAGCACCGCGGCAAACTGGTTCAGCGAGATCAGCAGGTCATTCCAGGAATAGACGTAGGCCTCGGGGATCGAGGTGCCGGTGAGGTCGTCGTGGAACTGGTGCCAGAGGAAGCGGGTCCAGGCCTCGCGCAGGGTCTCGCGGGGATACTCGGCGCCACCGAGCCAGTGGGCGGCCACCGCGGCCCGCTCGGCGGCATCGGCCAGCAGCTCGTTTTGCCGGTTCCAGCGCTTCATCGCCGACTGGGAGGTGTAGCAGCCGATGCCGTGATCGGTCATCAGCAGTTCCCCCTTGTAGCGGGGCAGCCGCTCCAACTGTGCTTCAGTGAGGTCGCGCACCAGCTGGTCCGAAGCCACGCTGACCACGTCAAGGGGGCCATCACCCTCCAGACTGGCCTGCAGCCACTTCACCGACTCGTCGGTGGGCGCCCCGCCCCGATCGCCGGTGCCGAAGTAACGACTGGCCAGGTAGAGCCCGGTGGCTTCCCCCTGCGACCTGGCCGCAGCCAGCCACTCTTCATCGTGGCTCAAATCGTGTTCGATCTTGCTCACGTATTCGCCGGGGCTGAGCACGGAAAGCAGGGTGGCGCCGCCCACGCCTTCCCAGAGGCCGATCTGGAACGGCGTGCCCACCGAGGACCCCCAGGTCAGTTTCTGGGTCGAGAACATGTCGACGCCGCAGTGGCGGGCGATGGCGGGCAGGGCGAACCCGAAACCGAAACAGTCGGGGAGGAAGACGTCCCTGCTCGTCTTGCCAAACTCACGCTGAAAATACCCGTTGCCGTAGAGCGCGTGCCGGATCAGTGACTCCGGGGATGGCACGTTGACGTCCACCGCGTCGAGCCAGCTGCCGGCCACCCGCCAGCGGCCCTGGTCGATATAGCCCTTCATCCGTTCGAAGTCTTCGGGATAGTACTCCTCGATCAACTGGTAGCGAAAAGCGCCCTCGAAGCTGAATACATAGTCAGGGTATTTCTCGAAAAGGGCGAAGTTGTCATGCAGGGTGGCGGGGATGTAGTCGTCGATGGTGGTGCGGATGTCCCAGCGCCACTGGGTGTCGAGATGGGCGGTGGCCACGGTGTAGAGTTGCGGCGTCGGTGCCGCCTCCCCACCGATGGCGGGCAGGCAGGACATGGCCAAGCCAATACAGACTGCACAAAAGACGCGCCCGACGATGTCCAAACGGATCATTTTCCCCTCCCCTTCTCACACCCCCCAGAGGTTAAAAAAGCCAATCCCCGCAAAGAACGTAAAGATTGCCGTTAATCAATTCTTAAAAAAACGTGCACAAAACCACCTTTAATAGCGTAGAGTATTCACAATGGTGATTTCAATCCGTTGTGCCGGATTGGAGGGATTCATGGAACACCTGGTTCTCATCTGCATCGGTATCGGCCTCAGCGCGGCGAGCGGCTTCCGCCTCTTTGTCCCGTTGCTCGTGCTGGGCATCGCCCAACGCTACGATGTCGTCACACTCGGTGAAAATTTCCAGTGGATCGGCAGCGCACCGGCGCTGCTCGTCTTCACCGTGGCCCTGGTGGCGGAAGTGGCGGCCTACTACATCCCCTGGCTGGACAATTTGCTGGACAGCATCGCCACCCCCGCGGCGGTGGTGGCCGGAACCCTGATCACCTTCGCCCTGGTCCCCGACTTCTCACCGCTGGTCCAGTGGTCGCTGGCCCTCATCGCCGGTGGCGGCGTGGCCGGCTCGGTGCAGGCCGGAAGCGTGGCCGCCCGGGGATCCTCGGCGGCCGCCACCGGAGGACTGGGCAACCCGGTGGTTTCCACCGCCGAGCTGGCCGGATCGGTCTCCCTCTCCCTGCTCTCCCTGGCCGTGCCCCTGGTGGCCGGGGTGCTGGTCATCATCCTCTTTTTCTTCCTCTTCCGCGTCTCGCGCCGCTTCTTCGGCCGGCGGCAGCCCAACGCCGCCTGAAGGGGGAGACAGGGCTTCAACCGCTCCTCGCGATGGCGGGAAAGTGCTTTCCCGGCGGCTGTTCCTTAAGAGCGTAACGAAGCGACCTCGTGATCGTGCCATCATGCACGGTCACGAGGTTGCTTTGTCGCACCCCTTCGGGAGGCTCCTCGCCATGATGGAAGGAAATGACAGGTAGGGCCCCAATGAAAAAGGCCCGGGACCAAAGTCCCGGGCCGGTGTTGATGTCAGATTGTCGTTTTGCCGTTTACGGTGCGGTGGCGGTGATGGTCACCGAGTCGGTGTCCGTGTCGCCCGACGGGGCGAAGGGCGGTTGGTTGTACGGGGCCGGCGTCACATCGACACCGGTGATGGTGAAAACGTTGCTGCCCACCAGCGAAGCCAGGCCAGGCAGGTTCTGGTTCCACTGGGTGTTGAACGTCTCGGACGGGCTGAGGTTTGTCCAGCCGGCGCGCCAGTTGGTGTACGGCGTGCCGCTGCCGATGACCACGTCGATGCGGCCGGCCGCCCGGCGGTTCTCGGTGGTCAGGTTGCTCAGCGACACCGCCATCTGGGTAGCGAAGGGCAGCTGGCCGCTGGCCGGCGTGGCGCCGATGGATACCCCCACCGTATCGGTGGGCGTCCCGGAGCCGGTGTCCAGGCCCCAGATCTCCACGTCGTCGACGTTCCAGCCGGAGTAGGCCCAGGAGCCGCTGCTGGCCACCTGGTGGCCCCAGCGGATGTAGAGCGTGGATTCGCCGTCGGCCAGCGAAGCGAGGTCGAAGACCTGCTCGCTCCAGGAGCTGTCGGAGACCTCGCTGGTGCCGTTGTCCCACAGCGGCGTCCAGCTGCTGCCGTCCACCGAGGCCTCCAGGGTCTGGTAGACGTAGCTCTGGTAGTCGGAGTTGAGCCAGCGCTGGAACTTGAGGCTCACCTGAAGCAGGTCGGTGCAGTCGATGGCGCCGGTGGTCAGGTATTGGAAGCTGCCCACCGTGTTGGCGTAGTCACCGTTGAGGTTGATGCCGCAGACGTTGGTACCGGTGGCACCGCTGGTGGGGTCGGGATTGCCGTAGGAAGCCCCGCCGCCGCCAGTGGGCGTGCCGTAGGCCCACTCGCCGCTCATCGTCCAGCCGGGATTGGTGTCCATGTCCCATGAATACTGCACAACCGGCACGCCGACGGTGAGCTGACAGCTGCGGGTGCAGTCGCCGTCGTGGTTGGTGGTGTTGACGAAGTCGATGTCACCGAAATACTCGCCATTGCCCAGCGAGTTGGCGCTGGCGTTGATCGTCGCGGTCAGCGTGGTCGTACCGGCGGAGGGGATGGTCCCCGACGTGGCGTCCAGGTCGATCCAGGAGATGCTCTCGCTGGCGGTGAAGTTGATCGGGCTCTTGTCGTAGTTGGTCAACGTAAAGGTCAGGCTGTTCGGCGTGAACGGGCCGCCGGTCTGGCCCTCGGCCACCAGGCCGCCGCCCGGGGTGACCTTCATGCCGGTGGGCGGGGCGGTGGTGCCCACGATGCGCAGCGACGGGTCGCCGAAGATGTGCCAGGTGTTGTACATGTCCACGCCGCCCGAACCGTACTCGTCGATCATCGAGCAGGAACCGGCGAAGCAGAGCGCCCCATAAGTATTGTAGGTACCGGCGAGGTAACGGATGTTGAACTCGTCCTGGCCCTCCATCGGCGGGTCCCAGCTCTGGTTAATCGAGGAGCAGTAGATGCCGATGGCGCCGGTGGGCTCGCTGCCGTTTGTCGCTCGCAGCCAGGCCTCACCAAAGCAGGTGTAGCCGTCGAACTGGCCGTTGACACAGGCCACCGAGATGATGAAGGGCAGCAGGTTGTCGTTGGTCAGCGCGTTGATGTGGCTGTTGGAGAATCCCGTGGAGCCCCATGACGTGGTGGAGCCGTGGCCGGTGTAGTTGATGATGCCGCGGCCGGCGTTGAGGCCAGCGGTCACCTGGGACGCGGTGCCGGTGGGGTCGTAGATCTGGTCCACCAGCGTGTAGCCGTTGGCCAGCATGTCGGTACGGATATTGTCCAGGTGCTCGTTGTCGTACTCGCCGTCATCGCCGGGCCCCTGGTTCGAGGCCACGCCCATACCCTGCCAGAACCAGGACTCGGTGGTGTACTGGTTCTCCTCGTACTCCACGGTGCGCAGCACCTGGGTGTCGACCTCGGCGGCCGACTCGGCGGAAAAGCGGCCGACAAAGATGTCGGGGTAATCGTCACTGCCCGCCACCTTGGCGTAGCTCGGGTCGGAGGAACCGCCCGAGGCCGACGGCGTGGCCACCTGGGCCGCGTCACCAACCAGCAGCACGAAGGCCAGGTCGCCGGTGTCGTAGGCGTTCTGGATGTAGCTGGCGATGGCCGTGGCATTGTTGCCGATAGTGGAGACCGGCACCACCATGGCCGGAATGCCGATGGAAGTCTTGTGATCGGCCAGAACCTGTGCGTTCGAGGTCCAGGCGTCGTGGCAGATGATCAGCATGCTGCCACTCTCGTCCAGCGGGTCGTAGCGGCCGTCGAGGTTGTAGTTGAGGAAGTGGTCGCCGTAGATGTCGTGGAACGAGCCGCTGAGCTTGCGCTGGAAGACGCGGTGGAGCACGTTGACCTGGCCCGGGCCGTCGGTGACCAGTTCAACGGTCATCGAGGTGTAGACCCGCAGCACCCGCTGCACCGGGTTGTACTGGAAGGGGTTCACCGTCACCACCACGCCGCGGTGGTCGCGCAGGATGTAGGGCGTACGCAGCTCGGCCAGATCGCCGGGCCAGAAGGCGTTCTCCTGGTAGGCCTTGCCAAAAGTGAAGGGCAGCGCATCCTTGTCCACGGTGCGCGAGACGAACCCCTTGGAGGGGGCCACGTCCACACCCTCGATCTCGTAGTAACGGCTGTCCAGCACCCGAACGGCCATTTGTGCATCGTCGGGGATGATCAGGCTGCGCGACACGTCGGGCAGCGCAGGCAGGCCCAGTTCGTGCTTCACGCTCTCGTTGCCGAGGGCGATGTTCAGCCAGCTCTCGTTGTCGATACGAACCCCGCTGCGGGTGAACGTGTCGAAGCCGTAATCGATGACGATGCGGTCGGCGCTGTTCTCGAGCAGCGTGACCTCCACTGCATCGGCGGACCAGGCGCCGGTGGCGACTGTTGCTGCCAGCAACAGACAGATGGCGAGGAGCGAGGAATACCTTCTGCTCATGTGAGGGACCTCCAGTTGGGGATTCCGATTGGCGATCGAGTGACTCGTGGACCGGCACGATGGCAGTATATGGCCGGCCGCAGCTGCACCATGAAATTACCGCGTTCAGAACTCCGTGATGATAATGAACTCAACAAATCTGATCCATTGGCCGGGCCGGGGAACGACCGTGGCACGGCCGGATAACGGGGATTTCCGGACGTCGGATGGGAATCGGACACAATCCCGCCAATTCCCATCCGGAATGGTTACAAATTAAAGTGAAAAAGACGAATAGTCAACAGCATTTCATCCATTTAGCCGTAATTCATCAACAACATGTTGATTTGCAAGCGGTTGACGGTTGGCAAGAAAAACAACTATTTTTCACGCACAGTATGCGGAAGGAGCCTCACCCTTGAAATGGCCGCAAGAAGCTGGCACCATCCCCCACGGAACAGAACCCGTTGCCAAATGTGGAAGGACGCCGCCAAGATGAAGAAATTCGTGATCGCCATCGTCATCGCCGCCCTGCTCGCCGCCCTGGCGGTGCTGATCTATCGGCCCGACCTGCTCGACCGGTTCCGGGACACGGCGGAAACCGTGCCGGAAACTCCCGCGGCCGACGTCGAACAGCGCAAAGTCCCTGAACCGGCGTCCACCGAAACCGGGACACGGCATGAGCCGCAGGAACCGGCCTCCGCGGCCCCGGAGACCGGCAGCCTGCTGCTCACGGGCCTGGCCGGCCGCTCGGTCTATGTCAATGGCGAGGATGCCACCGGCCACGACCGTGTCGAGCTCCCCCCGGGGCCGGCGGTGGTGGCGAGCTGGGCCGGGGGACAATGGTCCCAGGAACGGGTCACGATCAGCGCCGGCGATGAAACGGAACCCGCAGGGATGCTGCGGAGCAGCGACCCGCCCGCCGGGTGGACCGGCTTCCAGGGCGGCGGCCGGCGCACCGGGCTCGCCGGCAGCCCGGCTCGGGAGCGTTTCACGTTGCGCTGGCAGGGAGAGGTGGGCGACGAGGTACGCTCATCCCCGGTGATTCACCAGGGGATGGCCTTTTTCGCCTCGGACACCAGTTTCATCCGGGCAGTGGACCTGGACAGCGGCGAGGAGCTCTGGTCCAGCGGCATCGTCGGTTCCAAGGTGAGCCCCGCGGCGGTGGGCGACTTCGTCTTCTCCGGGAATGACGTGGGACGGTTCGAGGGATTCCGGGCGACAAAGGGCAAGCTGCGCGGAACCGCAGCCCTGGGCAGCGGGCTGGCCGGCCTGGCCGCGATTTCGGAGGACCTGCTGCTGGCCACCACCAGCGGCGGCCGCGTGCTGGCCATCGCCACCCGTAAGAGCATGGTGGGCCGCCTGCCGCTGAAATTCCGCTGGGAGGTCACCGTGCCGAAGCTCGCCGGGTCCACCGCCACGCCGCTGGTGCTCGGTGACCGGGTGGTGCTGCAGGCGGCTGACGGCACCCTGCTGGCCCTCACCGCCGACGACGGCCGCGTGCTCTGGCCCGCAGGGCTGGAAACCTCGGCGGCCGAGGCGGTGGTGGAGGAAACCGGTTCGGACATGTCCTTCCGCTTCGTCAGCGGTCGGAGTTTCCTCACCCCCACACCGTCGGCCTCCGGCGACCTGGTTTTCGGCGTGCATGGAAACCGATTGCGGGCATTGTCGGTGTTCGATGGTTCGCTCCGCTGGGAGCAGCAGCTCGGGGTTGATCCGGCCTCATCGGTGTCGCTGGCCTGGGGGACGCTCTACCTCGGATGCACCGACGGAAGCATCCGCGCCTTCAGTGCCCACGACGGGGCGCCCCTGTTCACCGCCCGGGTGGGCCGCGAGCCGGTCTTCGCCTCGCCGGTGCTCTTCGACGGCCGGCTCCTCGCCGCCACCGGCGAAGGGAAGCTGATGTTGCTCAATGCTTTCGACGGCACAGTGGTAGCCGAGGACGACACCCTGGCCGGGGCCGCCATCGACGCCACGCCGGCGGTGTGGCGCGACGGCATCCTCGCCGTCAACCGCTCGGGGCGCCTGGCCTGTTTCGAGTAGGGAGGAACAACGATGAACCTGCACGGAGTCTTCCAGGGCGGGGACACGGCCAGCCGGCCCGATGACGAGCACCGATACGACGCCATCGTCTTCGGCGCCCACCCCGACGATGCAGAAATGGCCATGGGCGGGACAATGATCCGGCTCGCCGACGCGGGGTTCCGGCTGCTCTCGGTCACACTGACCAAAGGTCAGATGAGCACGAGGGGCAGCGTGGACCAGCGGATGGAGGAGTTCCAGGCGGCGTGCAGGGTGATCGGCTGCGAAGGGCTGACCCTCGACTTCATGGACACCGAGGTGACCAACACGCCCGAAGGCCGCCGCGAGATCGCGGCCCTGATCCGCCGTCACCGGCCGAAGATCGTCTTCGCCCCCTACCATACCAACCCCTGGGGCGAGTTGTGGGGCATCGCCAATGTCGACCACTACGCCGCCGGCAGCCTGGTGCGTGACGGGGCCAAGATGGCCCGGCTGGACAAGGTGGTGCCCGGCATCCCCCCGCACCAGATCGACCAGCTCTACTTCTACATGCTGCCCCGAGACGTGCACCCCAACCTGCTGGTGGACGTGAGCGAAGTGATCGAGCGCACCTTCGAGGCCATCCGCTGCTACGAATCGCAGATGGGGCTGGTGATCAATGGCACCCGCGTGGAGTCGATCCTGCGCACCATGCGCGCCCACCCGGCCATCGCCATCGGCGCCGAGTATGCCGAGGGCTTCACCACCGAGCTGCCGCTGCGCATGACCCCCGAGCTCTTTTTCAAAGTCTGAGGTGATCTGCGGCTCGTGTGGTGTCCCGGAAATTTCTTCACACGATTCGCTCTTCGCGCCTTGCATGCCGCGCGCGGAGATCGATTCCTTTGTGAACGTATTTCCGGGACACCACGCTAACCGTTCGATCCGTTCGACCGGCGGGCGTTGATGCTGCCGGCGAGGAGGAAGACCGCCGGCGTGGCCAGCAGGTAGCAGGCGGCGGCCATGGTCAGCGCCGAGGAATACCCCCAGTTCATCGAAACGATGACACAGAGCACCGAACCGATGACGGTGAAACAGGAGTTGCCGGCCCAGGCCCAGGGGATCAACTGCCGGGCGCCGCGGTCGAGCAGGCGGATGCCCAGGGGAAAGGGGAAACCGAGAGCGAAGCAGACCGGGGCCAGCGAGGCCACGGTGAGCAGCACGCGCATCGGGAATCCGAAGCCGAGCAGCAGGTGCAGGCCCCAGCGGATGTGCAGCAGCGACAGGCCGAGCATGAGGAAGACCACGGCCAGGGCCACGGCAGGCGCGGCCGCCGAGGTCACCGGCACCCGGCGGGCGAAGTAGGCGCCCAGGCCGCTGAAAACGAGGATCGAGAAAAGGGTCACCGCCATCGACGGGGCCGGGCCGCCAAGGATAATGGTGAACTTCTGGATATAGACCAACTCGGCGAGGATGAACCCCAGGCCGAGCAGCGAAAAGTAGGCCACGACCCAGGGCTTTCCGCGCACGACGCCCCCCGGCGCCCGGCGGATGCGCCAGAGCGGGACGAGAATGAACAACGCGGCGAGCAGCGTCGCCTGGACCAGGGCCACGAGCAGGATGAGGTAGCCGGAGAAACCGGAGTGGCTGAACTCCAGCCGGGTCACGTTGCCCAGCACCTGCCCCAGGGTCTGCATCTCGAAGAAGAAGGGGCTGTCGTCGGTCACCGGCCTCAGGTTCCGCTTGGCCAGCCGGTAACTCTCCTGCCGTTCCGCCTCGCCCCGGGTGAGGATCTTCAGGATGCGCCCGCCGCGGTGTTCGAAGGGATCGTAGATCACCGTGTGCCGGGCTTCCGTCGCCCAACGGGCAAGCGAAGCAGCCTCGTCCCGGGTGAAGGGCCGGCGCCGCAGCATCATGTCGCTCCAGCGGCCGTTGTTCACCACGATCATCCGTTCGGCGATGCCCTGCTCGCCGGCCCGCTCCAGCGCGTGAACCATGATGTTGACCAGCCGTGCCGTCTCCCAGCCCTGCACCCGGCTGATGGCCAGCATGCCGTCGGGGGTCAGGTGGCGGTAGAAGTCGCCGATGGCTTCCATGGTGTAGAGGTAGACATCGTCCAGGGCATTGGCGCCGATGGCCGAAGCGGCACGGGTGTCAACGCCGGTGAGACGGATCAGGTCGTAGCGGTTTTCGTCCAGGGTGAGGAAGTGGCGCCCCTCCATGGAGAGCAGCGTCACGTCGGGCCGGGTGAAGATACCGCCGATGTAGTCGCCATAGTCCCGGGAAACGATTCCCACCGTGGCCGGGTTGATCTCCACCGCGGTGACGCCGCTGCGCCCGTGTTCCTCGGAGAGCAGCACGTCCACGCCCCCCCCGGAGCCGATGATCAGCACCTTCGGTTTTTCCAGCCCCGCGTAATACGGCCCGGCGGTGAGCATGCGGTTCACGAACCAGCGGTCCTGGTCGTAACGGATCAGGCGCGATGGATTGGTGCCGTCGATGAACAGGGTTCGATACCACGCCCTGCGGGAGAACAACTCGTCGCTGACCCCCGAGCCAAAACTCAACGGCTGCTCCAGCGAATCGAGCACATCCACCCGGCCATGGAGCGACCAGCGGGTCTCGGCCACGTGGTCCTTCAGGTGGTGCATCGACTTGGTGGGGGCCACCGGGATACGCCAGGGATCGCTCACCGCCACCACCGCCATCAGCACGACCAGCGCCGCGGCCCAGGCCGGGCCGGTGGCCCGCCGCTTGAACCCGCCGAAGAGCAGGCCGGCCGCCACGGCCAGGGTGCAGGCGGCCACCACCGTGGCCGGGGCGCCGATCCAGTTGAGCAGGAAGGTCACCACCAGCGCCCCTATCCCGCCGCCCACCAGGTCGGCGAAGTAGAGCGTGTTCACCTGGGCCGACGAGACGGTGAGCAGCCGGCAGATGGCCAGGCCGGCGAAGAAAAAGGGCACCGCGGTGAAGGTGTAGACCAGGCAGAGCTTCAGCGTGTCGCCCGGCGAAGTGAGGATCTTCGTCGGGTCGAACCCGAGCCGGGTGGAGGCCATCACCGCCGCCAGCGTGGTGATGGAGAAGGCCAGGCTGAGACGGCTCAGCGACCGCCGGATGCGATCTTCCCCCTCCATCTTCGGCCGCACCGCAAGCAGCGCCCCGGCGGCGCCGAAACCGAGCAGCGCGGTGCTGATGACCATGAACGTGTAGTGGCTCCAGAGCATCACCGAGAAGACCCGGGTCAGGGCCACCTCGAGCATAAGCACGGAGGCCGAAAGGCAGAACAAAGCAATATGGGTGGAACGCGAGGCACGCATCTCGATCGCTCTCCTGGGCCCCGGGACCCGGACATCGACGGTCTCAGGGGTGTCAGCCTCCCCCTCGGCAAACGGGGTCCGCGCATGGTAAACCAGCGCCGCCTTCCGATCAACCGCTCAGGGCTCGATGGTCGGACTGGCCCCGAACCCGGCGCCGTAGACGATGGCATTCAGCAGCACCCGGGCCGTGCCCAGGGTGGCGCCGCGGAAATTGGGGGACGAAGCGAAAAGAATCACCTGGCCCCGGCCGTTCCGTTCCCGGGTGACCCAGGCGGCATTGGCCAGGCGGTGGGCCGCCTCGGGCCAGAGCAGCCCGCTCATGCGCAGCCGCAGCTCCTGCCCCGGCGGCAGGGCGGCCCATCCGGCGCGCGGCGGCGCCTCGGCGACGGCTTCTTCCCCGGCTTCGCCTTCCTTCCCTTTCCGCACGGCCCGGCTCTTCTTCTCCGGCGGCGTTTCCGGCGCCGGAGAGTAGACACCGAAGCGTACCGGCGCCGTGACACCGTCAGCGGCCATGAGCACCGGCAGGCGCCCCACGCCGCGGCCGGCGAGAACCGGCAGCACGTCGCCGCAGCCGATGGTCAGCCAGTGCTCCGGGTCGGCGCGCCCCGCGAGAAAGGCACCCTGGGGCATGAACAGCCGCTGCCACCGGTCCTGCTTTTCCAGCTCGGGCAGGGGCGGCGCCGGTGTGCCGCCGCGACCGGGCCAGGGATAGTCGATGGCGGTGGGAACCACGTGGGACCAGGCCGCTTCCGCCGCCGGCGGCGGTTCGTTGCGCCCCAGCCACTCCCGGTAGATGGCCAGTTCAAAACGGTCCAGCTGCTCGAGCACGTCGGGCAGCAGGCGCACCTGGCTCACCCCGGTTTCCTGGCAGGCCAGGGCCCGGGCCGTCGAACCGATGGCGATCAGCGTCCCCCCGTTGCGCACCCACTGGCCAAGACGCTCGGCCAGGCCCGGCGGCAGATCGCCGTAGCGGCTGGGCATGACGATCACGTTGTAACGCCGCAGGTCCCCCGTGCTCTCCTCGTTGATCTGGCTGTGGCGGATGCCCAGGGTGTGGTCCAGGGCGTGCCAGATGGAGCCGAAATCGGTGGTGCCGGTACTGCCCCTGGTGAGCAGGGCCACCGACGGCGGGGTGAGCCGTCTGAAGTGGCGCCCCCCCATGTCCGGCAACTCGCCCTCGCCGAGGCCGGTGGTCACCGCGTGCACCGGCAGTTCCAGGCGACCGGCGACTTGATCCACCACCGCGGCCAGGTCGCCGTCGAAGAACTGGTTTTCGTTCACCGTCACCAGCACCGAGCCGCGGGCAAAGGTCCGTCCCTCGAAAGTGAAGGCCTTGTCCGCCGCCAGCACTTCCACGCCCCGCTCCATCAGCCGGGCAGCGGCGGCCACCGAGCGGTCATCGGCGCCGTCCACAACCCAAGCCACCAGGCCCTCCGGCCGGGTCACCGGCTCCAGGTCCGGCATCGCGGCCCGGGCCATGGGCTCGACGCCGGCGGGGAGCGGCCCGGTGACGGAGAACGCCTCCAGGCCGTAGAGCATGGTGATGTTCCAGGCGGTGATGTCGTAGATCCGCGAGCGGCCCTTGAGCAGCAGCTCCTCCCGTTCCCGGCGCAGGGTCTCCGGCGTCATCCGCGGGTCGAAGTCGAGCAGCGCCGCCGCCAGGTGCGCCTCGGGCTGCCGCTTCGGAATGAGCAGGCTGCCCGCCGGCACCACGGCGCTGTCCAGCGTCCTTCCCAGCTGGTCCACCGCGCCCGCGGCCTGCACGTCCGTCGTTGACCGGTAGACCTCAATGCCCTGGAGGGCCATCAGCCCCTCGAACGCCTTCAGCCGGCCGGAATTGCCGCCGGCCGGCACGGCGTAGTAGCCCTCGGCGTACGGGCTGCCGGTGCCGAGTACCTTCTTCCGCTCTTCATAAAACTCCCGCAGCAGTTCCCGAGCATTGCGTTGCAGGGTCCCCATGTTGGCCATGGTGCTCACCACCTGGTGGTGCACCGATTCGCGGTAGGTCACCAGCTCGCCGGAAGGCTTGCGCACCGCGTCCTCGGCGATCCGCGGCTGCTCGTAGAGAATGAACAGCGCGCCCCGGAACCCGGCCCAGGAGGAGTAGCCGGGATACCACTCCTCATGCCATTCTCCGGTATAGTACGGAAATGCATACCGGTCGAAGGCCCGGCCCTGGTCACGGGCGAATTCTTCGGCCCAGAACCAGCGCCGCTCGGGGAAGAAGGGGTTCAGCGGCTCGCGGCCCGGGGAGAAGAGGTAGGTGTCCTGCGATCCCATCTCGTGGCCGTCCACCATGAGCATCGGCCGCCACGCCCCCACCGCCTCGATACGACCGCGAGTTTCGGGGTGCACACCGAAGATCCAGTCGCGGTTCAGGTCGAAGAGGTAGTGGTTGCCCCGGCCCGAGGGCCAGTAGCCGCGGTGCAGCATCGACTGGCTGTCCAGGTTGGGCATGGTGCCGCGGTGTTCTGCAGTCTGCTGGTAGAATCGCTCCCGGCCGTCGGGGTTCATCAGCGGATCGATGATCACCACCAGCTCGTCGAGCAACGCCTGTACCTCGTCCCCGGTGTCCGCCGCCAGGTGGTGGATCACCGCCAATGCCGCGTCGGCGCCCGAGGTCTCGTTGCCGTGGATCGAGTAGGCGAACCAGCCCACCGCCGGCAGGTCGGCCAACAGCCGGTCGGCTTCCGGCGCGGAAAGCCCGCGCGGGTCGGCCAGCCGGCCCAGGCCCTCGCGAATTTCGCCCAGCCGCGCCATGTTCCGCTCCGAGGTGAGGATCACGTAGTGCAGCGGCCGGCCCTCGTGGCTCCGGGCATACTCCACCAGCTTCGCACGGGGGCTCGCTCCGGCCCAGGCCTTGATGCAGCGTTCGATGCCCACCGGGTCGGGGAAGCGGTCGCCGATGCGGTAGCCGAGGATCGACTCCGGCGCGGGCACCGCCGGATCGTGGGACGCCCCGGGGAAGAAGGGAGCGTCGTAGGCCAGGCCGGGCACCTCGGCGGGCGGCGGCACGGCAGGCTCATCGGCCGGGGCCGCAACAGCCGTGGCACAGCCCAGCACGAGCATGGTGACAGTGACCATCAGAAGACGGGACTTCATCGGGAAACCTCCGGGCGATCGAATTGTGTCATGGAATCGCCGGCATGCCTCCACCGGCAGATGTGACTCTAGAATAAGCGTTTACCGTGAGGATGTCCACCGGCAGATCAGATGGCCCTCGTCTTCCAGGCCCCCCGGCGGAAGACGATGATGCCCACCACCGCGATGAGCGATTCGGCCACGGTGATGGCGATGAACACGCCGGTGGGTCCGAGGGAGGACCAGGCGGCCAGGACAAAGGCCAGCGGGATCTGGAACAGCCAGTAGCAGAAGAAATTGATCACCGTGGGCGTGGTGGTGTCACCGGCGCCGTTGAAGGCCTGCACCATCACCATGCCGTAAGCGAAGAAGCCGTAGCCGTAGCTGATGAACCGGAGACAGGACGTGCCGTAAGCCACCACCTCCGGATCGCCGGTGAAGAGCCGGATCACCGGTTCGGCAAAGACGATGAAGAAGACGGCCAGCCCCACCAGGAAAAGCATGTTGTAGAGTGCGGCGCGCCAAACCGAGGCCTCGGCCCGCTGCGGCTGCCCCGCCCCGAGGTTCTGCCCCACCAGGGTGGCCGCGGCGTTGGCCAGCCCCCAGGCGGGCATGATGGCGAAGACGATGACGCGGATGGCAATGGTGTAGCCGGCCACCGCCCCGGAGCCGAAGCGGCCGATGATCCAGACGAGGCAGATCCAGCTCGAGGTGCCGATGAGGAACTGCATCACCCCGCCCACCGAAACGCGCAGCAGACGCAGCATCACCCGCGGGCGCAATACCAGCCGCCGGAGAGTGAAGCGTACCCGCTGTTTCCCGTGGAAGAGAATCCAGAGCTGCAACAACACCCCGCAGCCACGGCCGATGGTGGTGGCCACGGCCGCCCCGGTGACCCCCAGCTCGGGAAAGGGGCCGAGACCGAAAATGAGGCAGGGGTCGAGAACGATGTTGATCCCGTTGGCCACCCAGAGCACGCGCATGGCGGTGGCCGCGTCCCCGGCGCCGCGGAAGACGGCGTTGATCAGAAAGAGCAGCATGATCGTGGTGCTGCCGCCGATGAGCACCGTGGTGTAGCCCGACCCGGCGGCCACCAGCTCCGGCGTGCCGCCCATCAGCCCCAGCAGCTGCCGGGCAAAGAGCGCCCCGGGCACGGCGATGACCAGCGAAACGATGATGCCCAGGGCCACCGCCTGCACTGCCGCCTCGGTGGCCCCCTCCTCGTCCCGCTCGCCGATGCGGCGGGCCACCATGGCGGTGGTGGCCATGCTCATGCCCACCGCCACGGCGAAGACCAGGGTGACCATCGCCTCGGTGAAGCCCACCGTGGCCACCGCATCCACCCCCAGCCGGGCGACGAAGAAGGCGTCGGTGACGGCGAAGACCGACTCGAGCACCATCTCCAGCACCATGGGCACGGCGAGGATGAAGATCGCCCGGCCGATGGAACCGCTGGTGAAGTTCTGCTCGCTGCCGGCCAGGGCCAGGCGCACCGTGGCCCAGACCCCGCGCCGCTGGACGATGAGGGGAGGGCGTTCGATTTTTTCCCTGTTGCTCATGGTGCTTCTATACGGCGGGGATCACCCCGGGTTCATCCCAGGTGTCAGCTTTTTCCGGCATCGGGGGCCTGCTTCGCCGAAAACGAGATCCGGCCCCGCTCCAGGTCCACGTCGAGGACCCGCACGGTGATCCGGTCGCCGGCGGCCACCACTTCGGCCGGGTCCCGCACGTAGCGGTCGGCCAGCTGGGAAATGTGCACCAGCCCGTCCCGGTGGACCCCCACGTCGACAAAGGCCCCGAAACCGGTGACGTTGGTCACCACCCCTTCCAGGGTCATCCCCGGCTTCAGGTCCTCGATGGTCTGCACGTCCTCGCGAAAGGCCGGAGGGACGAATTCATCCCGCGGGTCGCGCCCCGGCTTCTTCAGCTCTTCGACGATGTCGCGCAGGGTCGGCTCCCCCACCCCGTCCCCGGCGTAGCGGGCGATGTCAATGCGGTCGGGCAATTCCGGATCGCCCGCCAGCTGCCCGAGGCCCAGACCCATGTCCCGGGCGATACGCCGCACCAGCCCGTAGCGCTCGGGGTGCACGGCCGAAGCATCGAGCGGGTTGTCGCTCTCCCGCACCCGCAGGAACCCGGCGGCCTGCTGAAAGGCTTTCTTCCCCAGCCCCTTGACTTCGAGCAGCTGCCGGCGGCTGCGGAACCCGCCATGGGCCTCCCGCCACCGGACGATGTTCACCGCGGTTTTCGGCCCGATCCCGGCCACCCGGGCCAGCAGCGCCGCACTGGCCGTGCCCAGCTCCACGCCCACCCGGTTGACGCAGCTCTCCACCACCTCGTCCAGCTTGCGGGCCAGCAGCGCCTGCTGCACGTCGTGCTGGTACTGCCCCACCCCGATGGCCCGGGGATCGATCTTCACCAGCTCGGCCAGCGGGTCCTGCAGCCGGCGGGCGATGGAAATGGCGCCGCGCACGGTGAGGTCGAGGTCGGGGAACTCCTCGATGGCCGCCGGGGACGCGCTGTACACGCTGGCCCCGGCCTCGCTCACCGGCACCACGACGATGTCATCGAGGCCGGCCTCTTTGAGACAGCGGCGCACGAAGGCGACAAACGCCTTTTCCCCTTGTTCCAGGACCTGCCGGCCCCGCACGAGGTTGAAGAGCATCCCGGCCTCGTAGGCCCCGGTGCCGGAGACGAAGACGCACTTGCAGCCGGTGCGCAGCCCCGGGCCAATGCCCACCACCGGCTTGCCGCCCAGGGGGGCGGCCAGCAGCAGGTTGCGCAGGTTCGAAGCGAAGATCTCCACCGCGGCAAGGTCGGACCGTTCCTTCAGGCCGGCCCGTACGTCGCTCTCCACGCCGGGGGCAATGAGCCGCCTGAGCGCATCCTCCGACGCAGCGGTCAGATCCCCGGCAAAAGGGGATTGCCGCCGCACCCCGGCCATGCGGGTGACCCGGCCGGGCAGCGACTCGTCATCCACCACGATCTTCAGCTTGAGCACGCCCTCCGCTTCACCGCGCTGCAGGGCGAGGTAGCGGTGGGAGGGGATGGTGCCCACCGGCTCGGAGAAATCGAAGTAGTCTCGAAACTTCTGCCCCTCCGCTTCCTTGCCCTTGCCCACGACGGAGACGAGCTTCCCCCGGCGGGAATAACGTTCCCTGACCATTGCCCTGATTCCGGCGCTTTCGGCCACCTGCTCGGCGCAGATATCCCTGGCCCCGGCCAGGGCCGCGTCCACATCGGCCACACCCTGTTCCGGGTCGACAAAGGCCCGGGCTTCGCTCCGCGGCCGGCCCTCGGCCGGTTGGTCGAGGATGCGCCGGGCCAGCGGCTCCAGGCCCCGATCCCGGGCCATGGACGCCCTGGTGCGCCGTTTCGGCTTGAAGGGCAGGTAGAGGTCTTCGAGGGCCGTCTTGGTCGTGCAGCCCTCGATGAGCGACCGCAGGCGGCGATCCAGTTTCCCCTGCGCTTCGATGGTCTCGAGGATCGTCCGGCGCCGGGCGTCGAGTTCCGAAAGGTACGCCCGGCGCTCCTCCACCTCACGGATGCGGGTCTCGTCAAGGCTGCCCGTGGCTTCCTTGCGGTAGCGGGCGATGAAGGGAACGGTGTTGCCCTCGTCCAGGAGGCGCACCACCGCCTCCACCCGGGCCGGCGTCAGATCCAGCTCGCGGGCGATAAGGGACGCCGGATCGAAGGCGGCCGGCTCAGTCACGATAGGCCGCCACATTGACCCCGTGGGTCGATCCGCTCCCGAAGGCGTTGAAATCGATGGCGGGAATGGCCTGCAGCTGGACGCCGTCGTAGTTCCAGCCCCGCACCTGGGCCTCGTACCCGGCGCCGGGGCCGCGGCCGGTGATGATCTCGTCGATCCCGTCACCGTCCACGTCGCCGCAGCTCACGTTGGCCCCCCAGTGCAGGACGTCGTAGGCAAAGAAGTTGATCCCCGGGATGTCGTCGGCCGCACCGCCGTCAACGTTCCAGCCCCGCACCTGGGGGCCGAACACCGCCCCGGGGCCGGCGCCGGTGACGATCTCGTCGTAGCCGTCGCCGTCGATGTCGCCGCAGCTGACGTTGACCCCGTACTTGTTCGTGCCGTAGGCAAGGAAGGAGACG
>Ga0180435_10001799_pt1 | contig 22152 bp, 14 predicted proteins | sample SS_ome_3_FD_132467 | JGI IMG/M metagenome (GOLD analysis project Ga0180435, IMG submission 132467) | Hypersaline lake sediment archaeal communities from the Salton Sea, California, USA - SS_3_S_1 metaG | ecosystem: Environmental > Aquatic > Non-marine Saline and Alkaline > Hypersaline >...
GAGGGAGACAGAGCCCCACTGATTTGGATCAGGGGAACCAACGCCTTTGAGACGCGTCCCGATGCGAGCCGGCTCGCGCTCAAGCCAAGGCCGCGCGACGCGCAGTACCTGGACACGTCTCAGCTGTGCACGGAGGCCCTGGAGACCCTGGGCTACGTGATCCGCGCCGAGAGTCAGGTCGCGGGGTCGGCGGCCCTGATGCTCTTCTCCCGGCACGACAACGCGTGGTTCCTGAGCGGCTACGCTGCCGCGCCTGTGGGCGACGTAAGGCTCCGGTTCCCTGAAGGCGCACCTGTCTTCCATGCGACCTACACGAGGCTCGTGGATGGTGTGGCTCACTACCCGCTGTCTCGCGCAATGCACCACGAGTGTCGCGTCTTCGTACGGCAGGCCGGTGGGGTGGTGGGTTGCGACACAGGCCCGCGGGACGAGCACCATCGGGAGCTGACGCTGAGGGTCACAGGGCTGGAAGATGCGACGGTGACGTTCCTGCCGCCGTCGGGGTTCGATGTGACCTTGGTCAATGGGGATAGGATGACGAGGCACCCCGCCGGGATCGTGCGGGTGACAGAGTCGCGTCTGAGTGGCGAGCTATTGATCCGCTGGTAGGCCAGTCTTCGACCGGCATCGGGGCCACGACCGCACGCGCGGGGGATTGGGGAGGCCGTCGCGGGTGGGCGGTCTTCCTAGTAGATGGCGGCGATCGCCGTGCTGATGATGAGCATCTCCAACAGACCGGTCACCGTGGTGATGGCGATCTGGGTCGGCGGCAGGTTGGTCATCATATAGGTGGAGAAGGCCCACATCACGACGCGCAGCCCCCACACCATCAGCCCGTAGGGAACGCCCTTCGTCCATCCCTGTCCGGCCAGCGCTGGCTGGATCAGTGCGTAGATGATCGCCAGCATGAAGCCGTTGATCACCTCGAAAACGAGGCCCAGCTTCATCTTCGACGGCTCCAGCTGCGAGACCGGCAAGCCGAAGAGCCGGGTGCCGACAAGACCGCCCAGTATCCCAAGCGCGGCGTCGAGCACCAGCAAAAGCGCCGAAGCGATAGCACCTGCGATAAGAGTCCTCATTGCATCCATCCGATTCCTCCTCCGATCTGCCACAGGGTCACTGCCAGTTTAGCAGCGGAATACGACACCAGGTGTCGTGATCCGGACAACGGGAGGTCACTGTACCGATCTAGGCGGTTGTTGTTCGCCTTCGATAGACCCTGATGAACCCCGACTGCAGCGGATAGGTGCGGAAGGCGTCGACCTGCTCTCCGGTCACGTGCTCCAGCCACATTCCGTGCATACCCTGGACGGGCGCCTTTGAGCAGTTCAGTACTTGGACGTGGTGCAGGTCGACGTCGTCGAGGCCGTGCAGAACGACGTGGGCGGGTGCGACGCGCACGTGGGGCAGGGTCCAGTTGTTCTGGGTCCTGCTGGGCTTCGGGTCACGGAACGCCTCCAGGTCCTGCGGGCCAGTGATCTGCAGGGTGATGTCCGACAGCTGAATGCCGCGGACCACGTCTTGCTCCTCTGCAGCGAGGAGGATGCGCCCTGGACTTCGTATCAGCATGTTGGAGAAGCTCAGGCCTGTCAGATGGTTAGGGCCCAGTTGCACGAGCCGCGAGTTGCCGGCAAGCTCGTCCTCTGCAAGCGAGCGCACGTCAAGGTGGAGGGGTTTCTCCAGGAAGTTGGGCGGCGTGCATCCTGTGGCCACGACGAAATCGGAGAAGGCGAGGTCCTCCGCGGTTGCCCCGCCGCGCATATAGAGACCGACAGCACGTTCGCTGTTGTGGACGGTGATCCCGTTCGCCGTGATCTGCCGGAACGTCCCTCCGGCACGGATGAGGATCTTGATTGCGCAGGTGCGCGAGCTGAGGGTGCAGTTGTCGATGTGGATGCGCTCGGTGGGACCGATGTGTGGCTTGGTGAAGAGCGCAATCGCGTCGTCCCCGTTCTCGATGTGGCACCCGCTGATGAAGACATCCCGGCACGAGTTGATGTCGATGCCGTCGGTGTTGGGGCCGATCATCGAGGCCAGGATGTTGACGCGGGTGACCCACACGCGCTGCGACCCTCCGATGGCGAGATTGGAGCCCGGTGCGTCGAGCAGGGAGATATCCTCGATGCGGACATCGCGGCAGTCCCGAACGACAATTAACGGGCGCGGACGGAGCTCCAGGGAGCCCTCGGCCAGGTGGTAACCGCGCCAGGGGATGATCCCGTCGCTGGGTTCGTCGGGCGTGTCCCAGTGGGCCGGTCCCTGGCCCTCTATGCGTCCGCCGCCCGTAACGATGACGTCATGGGCATTGAGGATGCGGATGAGGTTGTGGTTGCCCCGGCGCGGTGGGCCGGGCTCGGATTCGTAGTCCTCGTAATGCTTGCTGGCAAGCAGCGTGGCGCCGGGCGTTAGGTTGAGGACGGTGCGGCTGCGGACGTAGAGGGTGCCTGCAAGGTAGGTTCCTGCCGGGATCGTCACTTCGCCACCGGTCTCGCCACAGGCGTCCAGAGCAGCCTGGATAGCGGCGGTGTCGAGGGTGGTGCCGTCGCCGACGGCGCCGTAGTCACGTACGTTGCAGGTCATTGCCAACTCCTCCGCTGCGACTGTCTGGCAGTCGGAACCCTAGACTCGGTCAACGCCGAAGGTGAAACACGCGCGAGGCGTGGGCAGGCAATACGATGCCCCCAGACGACAACGTCGACCACTCTTGAGGCCGGCCGGTGGCGATGTCAGGTGCGGACGTGACCCTTCCAATGCGACGCAGATCACCGGCATCACAGACCACGGTTGCTTCGACATCCGCGAAGTTGAAGAGCCCGAGGAGCCACCCGTCTTCAAGCGGGCGCAGCCACCGCTGGGGCACGTTGCGCTCGTCCAGGTCCAATGGGATGCCGGGCTCGTCCCCACGAGTGGCCCAGCGCAGAACGCGCGCCGTAAGATCACGCGCTGGCTGATTGAGCTTCTCGGGATGATCTCCGAGTGTTAGCGATCCCCCATAGACGATGTGGAAGTTCGCCCAGGTCTCTGCGTCAGTCGCATCCCAGACTGGTCCGGTGGCAAGCACGGCCCGCTGATAGGGTGTCTCACGGTGCTTCTCCTCGTCCATCAGCTCCGACTCTCTGTGCAGGTAAGGAGTATCCGGTCTGTGGTGTTCACGGCACCGCACAATCAAGAAGTCGGGGTCGTTGTAGAAGAGCTTGCCGTTCGCCCAGGCGTGCGCCGCCGCGTGGCGAACGGCGACGGTGAGGGTTGAGTAGTAGAGACGGATGTCATCCCCGGTGCGCGCGCTATCGGCCAGTCCGGCCGCCGCCTGGATCTCGGTGCCGCACGCTAACCACCAGCTGTCCGCGCCGATAGCTGCGCGGATGATATGGGCGCAGGCACGCACGCCCTGCGGGCCTGCAAGCCCGGCGTCGTGAAACCTCGGGTTGCGGTAGCGTGCGTTGACCTGCTGCAGATAGTCGGTCTTGTAGTACCTGAAGCCGCACTTTCGAAGGAAGCGCAGGTCACCGTAGATCTTGCGCTGGACAAGCGGGTGGGTCGGATCGAGAACGCGTTGTGGGTTACTCTCTTCCGGCGTTGGCCACAGGCCACGTGGTTCGCCGCGCAGTTCAGTGTCCGGGTGCTCTTGCAGCCAGCGGCAGTCGCGGTGTGCCAGGAAGGGCGCGTACCAGATGCCGGGGACGCAGCCGGTAGCCGAAACTCCCGCGGCCATCCGCTGCAGGTCGGCAAAGCGCTCGTAGGGTGTGTCCTCATCGCCGTTGAGCGCCCAGCCCATATCCAGACAGATGACGTTGACGATCCCGGCAAGGGGTGCGGTTGAGGTAACGACCTGGGCCATCCGGACTACCTCGTCCTGGTCGATGTGGTCCGCGAACCAGTCCCACGTGTTCCAGACCACCAGTCGTGTGCGGTCCGGGCCAGCACGTGGCGTGATGCGGTTCAGGTCTCCGTAGCGCTGTAAGGCGTCGGTCAGGTCGACGCCACTAACGAGGAACAGGGGATCAACGTTCAGCACGCCTCCGGGTGGCTTGCCGCCCTCCAGCTGGACTAGCAAGCGTAGCCGGCTGCCTTCTGTGCGGAAGCGCAGTCCATAGCGTCCTGGGAATCGCCCCCCTGCCACGAGTGCGGGCCGGTTTGGTGAGAAGAGGGCAATCGTGTTGTCGGCGTCGTAGACGGGCTCGTGAAGATCAGGCAGTGGACTGCCCTCCAGGTCATGTTGACCGGTGGGGAGCCAGATGTTCTCTCTGCTCCCGAGTCGACGATCCACGCCCAAGTTGCTGATGTCGACATCCAACACCGGAAGGGGATCGGGTGCGCCCGTGTCGACATCTTCCACCTGCAGGTCGATACGCACATAGCCCTCGCCCGTGACCACGTGGGCTCGCCCATTCAGCTTGTGGGGTATTGCGGCAGTCAGGTTGGGCAGGTGTGGCAGCTCGATCTCGATGGTCGCCGGATGTCGCATTGGTCGCTCCTAGTCTGCGGCCACGATGTCGGAGTCCTCAAGGGCGACCTTTTCGACGCCGTCGGCTGAGGGTTTGGCGAGGGGCAAGTGGAGGCGTCCGCCCTGGAGGTTCCGACCCCAGAGCACGTTGAGGTCAACCGGCTTGGGATGGCCGTAGTCGGGCGTGTGAAGCCGGTGGAAGTTGCCATTCTCCCGCTTGATGGCGATCCGCCACTTGTCGGGCACCGCGTCGCCGGGCCAGGTGATCTGGACGCCATCGATGACCAGGTTGCGAGCATTCTCGGCGATGATCGCTGCAGTCGCGGAGCGGGCTTCCACATTGCGGTCTGAGAACTGGCTGCTGCGGGCGTCGATGGCAATCTCGGTGGGATCCTCGATGTACGGGTACACCAGCTGGATGTCGCGGAGGGTGATGTTCTCCAGCATCTCGCCGTCTTGGCAGGTCATCAGGATGCGGCCCTGAGTGCGAGCGACAAAGTTGCTGATGGATACGTTGGTGATCTTGCCCATCTTCGAGTCGTCGTGGCGCTTGCGGCAGTCGATGTGGATTGGCAAGGGCAGGACCACTGGGACGTTGGACTCAAAGACGATGTTGCTGACCGCGATGTCCTCCATCACGCCGCCCTCGACCGAGTAGATGGCTACGCCGCGATGCGACTGGTAGATCGAGCAGTTGCTGAACGTGATCTGGCGGATGTCGTGGTAGGTGCCGTTGGTGCCCAGCTTGAGCGCAGCGCAGTTGGTGCGGATGACGCAGTTGGTGACGGTGACGCGCTCGACAGGTCCACTGCTGCTCTTGAGCACAATGGCGTCGTCACAGGTGCTGACGTGGCAGTCGCTGACCATCATGTCACAGCATCCGGTGATGTCGATGCCGTCGGAGTTGGGCGTGCGCAGGTCGTTGTCGATGGTGACGTGGTGGACCAGGGCGCGCTCGGTGTCCTGCAGGTGCAGCGTCCAGCCGGCAGGGTTGGTCAAGTGTACGCCCTCGATGACAATGTCCTCGCAGTCTGTAATCTGAACCATCGGCGAGGGACGCACGGACAACGCCTCGATCCAATGGTGTTCGCTCACCTCGGGCTTCCAGAAGGGGCGGCCCTGGCCGTCTATCGTGCCCTGGCCGGTGATGCCCACGTGGTGGGCGTCTTGGGCTATCACCAAGTGGCGCCCGGGTCTAGGCCTATGCCCCTTGCGCATTACCGCGGGGTAGTCGTCGATGTTGGGCGATCCCAGAAGCGTGGCACCGGGCTGAAGATGCAGCGTCACGTAGCTCTTCAGGAAGATGGTGCCGATCCGGTACCCGCCGGCGGGTACGTAGACGGTGCCGCCGCCGGCTCCCGCGGCCGCATCGATGGCCGCCTGGATGGCCGTCGTGGTCATGGTTTCGCCGTCACTGACGGCGCCGTAGTCCAGCACCGAGTACGCACCAAAGCGTCCGGTCAGCATATCTGTCTCCTTGTTCAGTCGATGATCTGTGCCGGCGTTGCCGCGGGGTGCGCCGATTCGCCGGTGAAGCCCTGCAGCCTGAGGCCGGGAGCGCTGTGACACTCCAGTGCCGGACCGTAGTATCCGGGCCGGTTGTCTCCCCAGACAACGTCCACGTCCCTAAGGGTCACATCCCTGGCATGGTCTATGTAGACCCCGGCCGTGCGGTGTGGGTAGAGATGCTCGGCATCCTCCAGCGGTCTGCGGTCGTGAAGGCCGCCGGGCCACTTGCTGGTCTTGTCGATCTCGACTCGCACGCTGTCCAGCACGATGTCGGTGATCCGGGCTCCAGGATCCCCGGTGATGTAGACGCCGGCTTCACCGGTGGAGAGGACGTTGCTGAAACGGATATGACGCAGCCTGCCTAGCCTGGTCCCGGGCGTCCTGTGGACGGCCGAGATGTGGATGGGCTCGGACTTGCCCCACCAGGACTCGTAGAAGAGCCGCGTGCCGACGATCATGTCTGAGAAGACGATGTTCTCGATGTCACCCTGATCGCGCAATTGGATACTCAAGCCGCGGTTGGAGTCCTTGATGATGCAGCCACTGAAGATGATGTTGCGGATGGGTTGCCAGGTCTCCGTGCCAATCTTGAGCGCTGTCGAGGTCGATGTCAGCGTACAGCCGGTGACGGTGATGTTCTCACATGGCCCGAGCGTCTGATGCGGCTCCGTGCTCTTGATCACGATGCAGTCGTCGCCGCTCCGGATGTAGCAGTCGCTGATGCGGACGTTGCGGCAATCGTCGGGGTCGATGCCATCGCAGTTGGGTATCTTGAGGTCGTTCAGAATCCTGACGCCGTGGATCAGCAAGTCCACGCAGCCGATGGGGTGGATGGCCCAGGACGGGCTGTCGTGGATCGTGAAGTCGCGCAGCGTGACGTTGGTGCACGCCGTGAGATGGATCAACCGGGGCCGGAAGGTCACGCCGCGCCGCACCCGATAGATGTAGCGGTCATCGCCTTCCATGAACTCGACGCCGCGTCCCTCGATGGTGCCGGTGCCCGTGATGGCGATGTTGGTTGCGCCGGTTGCATGGATCAGCATGCCGTCGCGGAAGTCGTCGGCTCTGAGGCTCGCCAGGAGCGTGGCGTCTCCCTCGATGTGAAGATTGACGTGGTCGGCCAGGGTGATCTGGCCAGAGAGATAGGTGCCGCCGGCTGGCAGCTGAACGACGCCGCCGCCCTTGGCCGCGCATATGTCTATCGCTCGTTGGATCGCTGCTGTGTCGCTGGTCCTGCCGTCGCCGGTGGCGCCGAAGTCCACTATGCTGTATGCAGTCTGCAACCCTTCCTCCCGGTCAGTGCTCTATGACAGCCCTGGTCCCGTGATCGCGAGCACGCTGTTTGTTCGTCTGCTCGCACCGAGCTGAAAGCCGACCCTCAACAGCCCTGGATGCCAATCTGGGTGCTACAGGCTACGGGGGTCGTCGACGAGCCCTACTTGCGCACGACCTCGCTGAAACCTTCCTGGAGAGGGTACGCTCTGAAGCCTTCGACTGCGTCCTGCTCGACGTGCTCGAGCCAGAGGCCGTGCCTCCCCGCGAGCGGTTCGCCGGAGGCGTTCACGACCTCCACGTCGCGCAGCGCGAGCCCCTTCACACCATGGACGATCACGTGCGCCGGGATCGTGCGCAGATGCGGCAGGTCCCGGTTCCACTGGCCTGTGCTGGGGGTGGGATCGATGAACGCGTCGAGGTCTTGTGAACCGGTCACCTGCACAAGGATGTTTGAGAGCCGAAGGTTTTCCACTGGAACGTCGGGCCAGCCCCCGATGATGATCCGCCCTCTGGAGCGGATGATCCAGTTGGACAGGGTGAGACCGCGGACGCTGCCGGGCTGCTCGGCGATGCAGACGCGCATACGTTCGCTCAGAGGCAGCACGCCGGGCACATCAGAGCGGGCAGCGTGGGGATTGCGTACGTCGATGTGGATGGGCCGCTCGCCGAAGTTGGGTGGGTGGGTGCCGCCCTCCATCACGATGTTGGTGCATACGATGTCCTCGATGGACGCACCGTTGGACAGGTAGATGGCGAAGGCGCGCTCACTGTCGTAGATGATACAGTTGGAGATGGTGATCTTGCGGAACGGGTAGCCGCATCCGGTATAGAACTTGATTGCGGCGCAGCGCGTGGAGAGAATGCAGTTCTTGATCGTGATCCGCTCGCAGGGGCCGGTGTCAGGCAGCGTGAAGGCCACTATACTGTCATCGCCGTTCTCGATATGGCAGTCGCTGATGAGCACATCCTGGCAGGCGTTGATGTCGATGCCGTCGCTGTTGGGGCCATCGTAGGGATTCAGGATCGACACACCCCGAACCCAGACCCAGCGGGAGAGCCGCATATTGAGCGCCCACCCGGCGGAGTTGGTCAGTGTGATGTCCTCGACGTGGATGTGTGTGGAGTCGGCGATGTCGACCATGGGGCTGGGGCGATCCTCGTGCGACGACCACGCCAGGCGATAGTCCCGCCACGGCACGTTAGGGTCGCGGGGGTTGTCCTCCGAGTCCCAGAAGGCCGGTCCTTGACCGTCAATCGTGCCGCCGCCCGTGATTCGGACACGCGTGGCATCGGCTATGCGGATGAGGTGGCGACCGGTCTGGTCGCCGCTCTTGCCCCGGTCATCCCTGGTGTAATCCTGCATTCGGGTGCTGCCCAGGAGCGTGGCACCCGGCGTGAGGTTGAGTGTGGTGTAGCTGTGGACTTCGAGGGTGCCGGTGAGGTACCGCCCGCCCGGTACCGTGACCTCGCCTCCACCGGCATCGCGGCAGGCGTCGAGTGCTCTCTGGATAGCTGCTGTGTCGAGGGTGGCTCCGTCACCGACAGCGCCGAAGTCATTGACGTTGAACATCGATGGTCTCCTTTTGGCATGTCCGGGTCGTGGCCCGTGAGGGCCCCAAGGGTTGTGGATAGGGGCGAAGCCCAGATTCGGTGGCAATGCGCGGAATCTTCCCCATCCTGTGTCTTGGTCCTGATGCCGATTTCTACACCGTGTTCCGGCACATGGCAATGCGCCGGAACTTCCGTTACGTTGACTGGGTCTCACTTGACAGACGACAAGCGTCGCCTAAGGTCACGGTCGGTACGGGAGACGGCACGCTGAGACGGGAGCCCCTCTGTGGATGATCGCGGTAAAGCAGACAACAGACCGACCCTTGACGAGCTGAGGTGCCGGCTCGAGCAGGAGATCGCTCACCGGCGGCGGGCCGAGATGCGAGCAGTGCATCTCAACCGCTTGCTGCGGTCAACTGACGGTGTGAACCAGCTCATCGTGCGCGAGGGGGTTCGCGAGCGGCTCATCCGAGGCTCGTGTGATCTGCTCGTGGAGACTCCAGGCTATACATGTGCGTGGATCGTGCTGCTGGATGGGACGGGCAACGTTTCCGCCTCAGCCCAGGCCGGACGCGGCGAGATCCCTGCCCAGACGTCCGAGCTACTGAGCGGTCCGGATCTCACTCGCTGTGCACGGATGGCGCTGGCGCACCCGGGCGTCGTCGTCACTGAGGACCCTGCCCGGAGCTGCCCAGACTGCCCACATGCGCTTCGGTATGCCGGCTATGCAGGGATGAGTGTTCGCTTGGAGTACGCCGGCAAGGTATACGGCCTGCTCACAGTGATGGTGCCCCCTCAGTACGTCCAGGACGATGAGGAGAGGGTCTTGCTTCAGGAGGTGGCTGGCGACCTCGCCTTTGCCCTTCGTGACATCGAGCTAGAGGAGGAGCGCGAAAGCGCTACCGATGCCCTCCGGGAGAGCGAGGATCGTCTCGCCAAGATCCTCTTGGCGGCCAACGACGGTATGTGGGATTGGGACCTGGTCACCAACGAGGTCTACTTCGACCGCCGCTACTACGAAATGGCCGGCTACGAGGAGGGTGGTTTTCCGCATCGCCTCGAGGAATTCCAACAGCGCGTACATCCCGACGACCTCACAGAAGTTATGGACGAGGCTGCCCTCCACCTGAGTGGTGAGATCGACCGCTTCAACGTCGAGTTCCGGTTCAGGAAGAAGGACGGCGACTGGCTCTGGGTGATGGGCAGGGGAGTGATCGTGGAGCGCGACGACGCAGGCCTGCCGTTGCGCTTTGTGGGAACTCACACCGATGTTACTACCCGCAAGCGCGTTGAAGAGGCGCTGCGAGAGAGCGAGGCCCGCTACAGGAGTCTGATCGAGAACCAGGGAGAGGGGATCGCTCTGGTGGATCCTCAGGAGCGTTTCACATTCGTCAACCCTGCCGCAGACAGAATGCTGGGTGTGCCGGTCGGTGGGCTGGCCGGACGTAGCCTTATGGAGTTTCTGGACAAGGACGGCGTAGCTACTGTCCGAGCCCAGACTGAGCTCCGCAAGAGGGGCGAGTCCTCGTCGTACGAGCTGGATGTGGTCCGACCGGATGGCCAGAGGCGCCGTCTGCTGGTGACCAGTCGACCGCGGACCGGCCGACCGGGCGAGTTCGTAGGAGCATTCAGTGTCTTCCGAGACGTCACCGAGCAGAGGCAGATGGCGCGAGCCCTGGATGAGTCTCACCAACGACTCCTGACCATCCTCGATGGCATAGATGCTGATGTGTATGTCGCTGATATGGACTCGCACGAGATACTCTTCATGAATGCACATATGCGGGGCTCGTTCGGAGGGCACCTTGTCGGCAAGCTTTGCTGGCAGGAGTTTCGGAACGAGAGCGGCGTGTGTGCCAACTGTACAAACGAGCAGTTGCTGGACGCCGCCGGCAACCCGAAGGGTCCTGTGGTCTGCGAGGGACAGAACCCCGTCACGGGCAACTGGTACATCAATCACGACAGGGCAATCAAGTGGGTGGATGGCCGAATCGTCAGGCTCGAGGTGGCCACAGACATCACGGAATACCGGCGGGCTGCAGAGGCATTGCGAGAGAGCGAGGCTCGCAACCGGGCGATGCTGGACGCACTACCCGACATGATGTTCGTGCAGAGCCGTGATGGCACCTTTCTGGATTTCCACGCAGCTGAGGCTGATGCACTGTTCGTGACTCCGGAGGATTTCCTCGGTAAGCGCGCGCACCAGGTGTTTCCGAAGAGCTCTGCCGACCAGTTCCAGGCTCTTGTGGAGAGGACTCTGCAGACGGGACAGCCGCAGATTCATGAGTACGAGCTGCCGCTGGATGGCAAAGTCCGCTACTTTGAGGGTCGGCTTGTTCCCTATGGTGAGGAGAAGGTCCTTTCGGTGATTCGCGAGCTGACCGAGCGTCGCCTGGCTGAGCAGGAAGTGACCAGCCTTGCTCGGTTTCCTTCGGAGAATCCCAACCCAGTGTTGCGGGTCAGCGACGGTGGTGTGCTTCTCTACGCCAACGAGGCCGCCACGTCCTTGCTGGCGCCCTGGGATCTGGAAGTGGGTCAGTTCGTTCCTGACGCGGTGCGAGAGCTGACGAACCCGCAAAGGGCGCCCCGTGTCAGATCGACCGATTCGGTTTGTGGGGACCGCACCCTGACGGTCGCGGTAACTCATCCCCCAGGCGCGGGCTATGCCAATGTCTACGCACGCGATATCACGGACCGCAAGCGGGCGGAGCAGGCGCTGAGGGAGAGCGAGAGACAGAAGGAACTGATCCTCAACTCCAGCGCGGAGATCGTGGTGTACTACGGTCCGGACCTGCGGGTCGTGTGGGCCAACCGCGCGACGGGTGTCGCGATCGGCAGACCAGCGGTAGCCCTGTACGACCTGCACTGCTCCGATATCTGGCGGCCGACAGCTACGTCGGGGAGGTCGGCTCAGCAAGCTCTCGAGGATCGCGCGCCCCGTGAGGGAGAGCAGGAGACCCCAGACGGTCGCTACTGGTCAGTGCGGAGCTACCCGATCCTGGACGACGACGGTCGCGTTGAGGCGCTAGTTGACTTCGGCCAGGACATCACCGAGCGCAAGCGAGCCGAGGAGGAGCGGGAGCAGTTGCTGGCGCAGATCCAGGACCAGGCACGCCGCATCGAGCAGATCCTAGCGACGGTGCCGGCAGGCGTCCTACTGGTGAGCACCAGCGGCGAGATTCTTCAGACCAACCCGGCTGCGGAGCGAGACCTGTCTTTGCTGGTAGGAGACGGAATCGGCGAGCCCATCTCTCGTCTGGGCGATCGCCCTCTTTCGGAGCTTCTCACGACACCGTCCACGCGGGGCCTCTGGCATGTGATCCGGGGTGAGGGGCGTACCTTCGAGGCCATTGCCAAACCTGTTGCACCCGCGGTCGTGCCGGGGAGCGCCGAGGATGGCGTCAGGCCGGCGGCGCACCAGTGGGTGCTGGTCCTGAACGATGTGACGCGGGAGAGGGAGATTCGGACGCAGCTGCAGCAGCATGAGCGGCTTGCTGCCGTTGGCCAGCTGGCGGCGGGCATTGCACACGACTTCAACAACATCATGGCGACGATCATCCTGTACGCTCAGATGGCGTCCCGGTCACCGGAGCTGGGTGAGCGCAACAGGGAACGGATGTCGGTTATCAACCAACAGGGATGGCACGCCACGCGCCTGATCGAGCAGATACTGGACTTCAGCCGGAGATCAGTGCTCGAGCGGCAGCCGCTCGAGCTGGTCCCGCTGCTCAAGGAGCAGGTCAAGCTGCTCAAACGGACGCTGCCCGAGATCATCCGTATCGAAACAGTGTATGGCGTAGGTGCGCATACGATCGATGCCGATCCGACTCGCATTCAGCAGATGCTGACGAACCTTGCCGTCAACGCACGGGACGCGATGCTGGGCGGCGGCACCCTGAGGATCGAGCTCGAGCGGGCGGAGGTAGAGGCGGGTAGATCGCCGTTGCTGCCTGAAATGGAGCCCGGGAGGTGGGTCTGCCTGACCGTATCGGACACAGGGACGGGGATCAGCCCAGATGTGCTGCCGCACATATTCGAACCGTTCTTCACCACCAAGGGCCCCGGCGCAGGGAGTGGCCTGGGTCTGGCGCAGGTACACGGCATCGTGGGGTCGCACGGTGGGCGCATTGGGGTCGACAGCCAACCGGGCGAGGGAACGACCTTCACAATCTACCTTCCTGCTCTGGTTGCTGCGCCAGAGCAGGAACCTGCGCCCGAGGTGTCAGGCCTCCCCGTTGGCTCTGGGCAGACCATCTTGGTCGTGGAGGATGACGCGGCGCTGCGCGCGGCGCTGACTGACATCCTGGAGCAGCTGATGTACCGCGTGATCGTCGCTGCACACGGTGGAGAGGCGCTGACCAAGGTGGCAGAGCATCCGGAGGTCGCCCTGGTGTTGAGCGACCTCGTGATGCCGGAGATGGGAGGACTGTCGTTGCTACGAGCGATGCGTGAGATCAGCCTGAACGTGCCGGTGGTGATGATGAGCGGTCATCCGATGCAGGGCGATCTGGAGGCGATGCAAGCGCTGAACCTTACTGCTTGGCTGCTCAAGCCTCCCAGCATCGAACGGTTGGCTCAGTTGCTTGCGGACGCCCTAGGTGGTCGGTCTGCTTGAGGCGAAGGCGTGATTATCGACTTCGCCGAGGCGCCTGAGAGGCTCTCTGCCTCTGCTATCCGAGAGATCTCGTCTGCCAGGCAGCGGCACGGTAGCGCCTTACCATCAGAGCTGCCTGTACTGCCCAGCCGACCACCAGTCCCCACCAAACGGCAGCCGGCCCGAGCTGGAGCGCCGTGGTGACGATTGCTACCAGCGGGAGCTGAACCAGCCACAGTGAGACCAGGTTCACTAGCATAGGCGAGAGGGTATCACCGGCGCCCCCCTGCGCTCCATCGTGAACCCAGGTGATGGTCTGCAACAGGTATCCGATGCACAGGGTTCGCAGCATGCTCACGCCGGCGGGCACCATCTCGGGCGCGAGGTTGAATCGTCCAAGCAGCCAGGGGGCAGAGATCGCCAGGACCAGTCCCAGGCCAGCCGAGATGGCTGTAGCCACACGGCTGATCTTTGCCACGGCTCTCTCGGCGCGTCGAACCTGACCTGCTCCGAGGTTGATCCCCACCATGGCCGAGGAGACCCCCGACATCGCCATGCCAGGGACCTGCATCGCAGCAAGGATTCGGGTGTTGACCACCCACGCGTCCAGCACCCCGGGGCCGTAGCCCGCGACCAACCGCATCAGCAGTGAGTTGGCGAGGTTGGGTGCGCCGCGCTTGACGACATTGGGGAGCGCGATGCGGATGATTCGCCCCATCATCTTGCCGTCGATTCGCAGGTCGCCAAGGTCGATCTTCAGGGCGGCGCGTCCGCTGAGCAGGACTCCGAGGCCCCAGACCATGCCAACGGTATTCGCCCCCACGACGGCTCCCACGGCGCCGTCAATGCCGAAGCGATGGACCAGGAACGGCTCGGCTACCAGCTGCACTCCCATCACCCACAGCGTCATCGTGAGTCGGATCTTTGGCGCTCCGGCGATGTTCAACATACCCCCTATGCTGGGGACGAGCTCCATGGCAATCAGTCCCGCGAAGAGGCCGCGCGCATAGCGCACGGCGAGCGGCAGCACGGTGGGATCGGCTCCGGCCAACCGCATCAGTGGCTCAGCGAAGGCGAACCCGATGATGCCCAGGATCCCCGCGCTGACGGTCATCAGGATGACGGCCGAGAGGGTTGCCAGGTTTGCGTTGCGCTTGTCGCCGGCGCCGACATAGCGCGCGACCACGGCGCCACCGGCGCCGCTCAATGCCATAAGCACGCTGATCATTGTGATGCGGACCGAGGTCGCCAGGCCCGCAGCGGCCTGAGCTCCGCTCCCAAGACGACCAAGCCAAATCGCATCGTAGAGACCCGGCACCATGAAGAGCGCCTGGCTCAAGAGAATGGGCCACGCGAGCCGCCAGATGGCCTGCGATAGCGGGCCGTGGACGGCACCCTCGGCTGGTGTCGTCCGTGGTGATTGATCTTTGTGAGCCATGGCGAAGGAGTATAGCACGTGCCGCGGTCGCCGCCCCGCAGCGTTTGCGATGTGTGATCGGGTGCAGTCGGTGTATGATAGCCGAGCTGGAGCGCATCACTGATTGGGTACTGGCGCGTGCAGGAGCAAGGAGCGGTCACGGCTGATGAAGAGACGACCTAACATCATCATAATCTATGCAGACGATCTGGGCTTTGGCGACATCGGGTGCTATGGGGCATCGCGCATTCCAACACCCAACCTTGACCTGATGGCGGCTGAGGGCCTCCGCTTCCACGATGCCTACGCGACGGCGGCCACGTGCACGCCGTCGCGCTTCAGCCTCCTCACGGGCTCGTATCCCTGGCGGAACCCGCACGCTCATATCCTGGCGGGTGACGCGCCGTTGATCATCGAGTCGGGCACGGTGACATTGCCGTCGATGCTGAAGCAGGCCGGCTATGCGACAGGTGTTGTGGGCAAGTGGCATCTGGGACTGGGCCAGGGTGACTTGGACTGGAATGGCGAGATACCTTCAGTGCCCTTGGATGTCGGTTTCGACAGCTCATTCATCATGGCGGCGACCAATGACCGCGTGCCCTGTGTCTACGTTGATGGCCGCGGCGTCGTCGGGCTCGATCCGGAGGATCCGATCGAGGTGACCTACGATAGCTCCAAGCCGTTCCCCGGGCTGCCCACGGGGAGAGACAACCCGGAGCTGCTGCGGATGATGTACAGCCACGGACACGACATGACCATTGTCAACGGCGTGAGTCGGATCGGGTATATGCGTGGCGGTCGGTCGGCCCTATGGGACGACGAGGAGATGGCCGATGTCTTTGTGGGCAAGGCCACGGAGTATATGGCCGAGCACCAGCACCAGCCGTTTTTCCTCTACTACGCTCTGCATCAGCCGCACGTACCACGGATACCGAGTGCTCGGTTCGCCGGCGTGACCGGGCTGGGCCCGCGCGGCGACGTGATCGCCGAGCTGGACTGGTGCGTTGGTCAGCTCCTGGACGCTGTCAAGGAGCTGGGACTGGATGAGACGACGATGGTGATCTTCTCCAGTGACAATGGACCTGTGCTGGACGACGGCTATGTGGATCAGGCGGTCGAGCTGTGCGGCGATCATCGACCAGCCGGGCCACTGCGGGGAGGCAAGTACAGTATGTTCGATGGGGGGACCCGCGTGCCGACGATTCTGCGATGGCCAGGTACGGTTGCTCCGGGTGAGACGACAGCGTTGGTCAGCCACGCGGACTTCCTAGCGTCGTTTGCGGGCCTGGTCGGCGTGCCGCTTCAGGAGGACGCCGCGCCGGACAGCTGCGATGTGATGGACGCGCTGCTGGGGGAGAGTGCGTCGGGACGCAGTGAGCACGTGGTCGAGGGGACACAGGCACGGACGGTGCTGCGACAGGGTCACTGGACGTACATCCCGCCTCACGATGGCCCTGCTGTAGTAGTCGACACCGGAACGGAGACGGGGAACTCTCCGGAGCCTCAGCTCTACGACCTGTCCCTCGACATTGGGCAGATCACCAACCAAGCGGTTGCTGAGCATGAGCGTTCCGCCGCCATGGCGACGCGTCTTGCCGAGATCCGCCGGGGGAGCTCGACTCGACGCTGAGGCGAGCCCGTGCCATGGTCCACTACCCTGACCGAGCATCCTGACGTCACGGTGACGGCCGGGCATATGCCGCTGAGCTTCTTTTCGGGGAGGGCGTGACTCCGTGTCAGTGACCGGAACAGGGCGCAAGTGAGACGGTCATAGGGAGGCGATGATGCTGCTGGTCGTGGATGCCGATCCGTCGGCTGAGTGGCAGGTGTGGTATCAGGACATGTTTGACCGCGAGACGCCGCGGCAGGTGGTCGCCGAGGGCACCGGCTTGGCCGCCGGGCTGGCCGAGCTCTGGCGACGGCACTTGCGCGATACCGTGCAGCCGAACGGATCGCTGGGGTTTTCCCGGTACAATCTGTGGTGGAAGCAGGCCTTGCGGAGTGCGGCTGTTGTGGGCGATTCCGCGGGGCTGGTTCAGCTACGAGGGTGGGTTCTCTCTCAAGCTCGACGGGATCAGGAAGGGGCAGGCGAGGACGTGCTGTCTGCGGTAGCCGGTGTCCACAGCCATCTGATGGTTGCCGGCAGGTCCTGCGCGTGCATCCCTGCGACGGCCACCCTGGCGCCAGACCCGGTGTCGTTCCTGGACGACCTCGCACGGCTCGTGGACACGGAGGGCTGCGAGGGATGAAGGGCCCTGCCTGCCCAGGCTTTGAGTCGCTGTTCGGGGAGACTGACGTGGACTACTGGTACCATGGAAGCAAGCGCCGGCACGATGTCCTCGCGCGGCAGCAGGCCATGGCACCAGAGGGCAGGCCTGCAGGTGAGGCGCTCAACGCTCTCTACCTGACCCCGAGCTTCGTCTTCGCTCTGGCCTGTGGGGCCCGACCACCCGGCTTGACGGAACTGGATCTGGAGGCACGGACGATCCGCTTCAGCGACCCGACTGCCTTTGACGCCGACCAGACAGTCTACATTCACCTGGTGGATCCCGGGCGCATCCCTGCCGAAGCGATGGTCAAAGTGGACGATTGGCAGTTCGCGGTGACGTTGGACGAGATCGTGCCTGACAGGATCGAGAAGCACAGTGCCGGCGAATTGACGGCACACCTCACAGTGATTGCGTTAACGAATGGAGAGGGCGGAAGCCGAGGATGATGGAGCATCAATACAAGTGCAGTGCGAAGGGCGGTTTCGTCTACGACGTCGTTGTGGCAGGAGGTGGACCGGCGGGCATCGGGGCTGCGTTGGCGTCAGCCATCACAGGAGCCAGGACACTTGTGCTAGAGGCTCGCAGCCAGTTTGGGGGTACAGCGACGGCGGCAATGTGGATGGAAATCAACTTTCTGTTCAAGGACAACCAAGAGACCGATAGAGGTGGCATCCATAGGATACTGGTCGACGCCATCCGCAGTTGGGGTCCGGATGCCTCGGTGCCAGGGCGCCGCATCGCCAGCGCTCCCGGCAGCGGTGGGAATCTCGACGTCCATCCGGAGTACTTGAAGAGGGTGATCTTCGATCTCTTCGAGCAGTATGGGATCGACTACCAGCTCTACAGCCCGGTTGTGGACGTCGTCATGGACAGCGACACGGTGACGGGTCTCGTCGCGGGGGCCAAGGAGGGGCGCGTCGCCTACCGGTCCAGGACTGTGGTCGATGCCACGGGGGACGGGGATGTGGCCTTCTGGTCCGGCTGCGAAATGGAGACGGAGGGCGATCCCGAGTCTGGTTGGCGTCCGCCAGTCACCGTGGCCTGGGCTCTCTGCAACGTGGACACTGATCGCCTGTACGCCTGGCTGGAAGGTGGCCCGGAGCTGGACCGACATCAGTACGGTGCCTTCAACGAGCTCCTTACGACCTATCGAGCACAGGGGTACAATCTGCCGTCCTGGGCAGGCTTCAACAAGACCACTGTGCCGGGCGTGGTCTCCATCAACAGCGGAACATCGCTGGACTTGCGGTTGGACTGCTCGAGGAGCGAGACGCTGACCTTGGTGGAGAGGATGGCCATCGATCAGGCGCTGGACTTCGTGCGGTTCTGTCGCGAGAAGCAACTACCCGGGCTGGAGCAGGCCCACCTGATGCGCACGGGCGGCTATGCAATGGCTCGCGACACTCGGCGGTTGGTGGGCGTCTATCGCTTTGACGGCCAAGATGTGATGGAGGGCACGGCGTTTGATGACGTGGTGGCCACGAAGTACGGTGGTAGCGATCCGGTGGGCGAGCAACGGCCTTACACGGCCATCAAGCAGGGGGCCCAGTTCCCATACCGGGCACTTCTACCGCGGACCGTGGACGGCCTGCTGGTGGCGGGGCGTTGCTCGTCCGCGACGATGCTCGGGCACTACGGTGGGAAGTCTATGGGCAACATGATCTCGATCGGACAGGCTGCCGGCGTTGCCGCTGCGCTCAGTGTGCAGCACCGATCGCAGCCGCGTGAGCTGGATTATCGGCTGATACAGGCACAGCTGGCGGCGATGGGCGTCAACCTGTGAACGGAGGGGCGAGATGAAGCTAGCGTTGATGGACGGTGCAGTGGGCAAGTTGGTCGAGTCTGGCGAGCTGCCTTCGCTAGGCTTTCGTGCGGTACAGGTGTTTTTCGGTCACGGTCCCGATGGGGCGGCAGACGATCCCGACCCGGATGCCCTCGGGGCGCGCCTGCACGAGGAGAGCGTGGCGCTCGCGGCGATGACGCTGCACGTTGACCTTGTAGGGGCGCAGGGAGCAAGGCCAGAGGATGTGGCCCGAGCGGTTGCCTGCGTGACGAAGACGGCGGAGCTGGACAGGTACTTTGGTGCCGATGTGCAGCCCCTGCTGATCTGGCATCCATCGCGATACCCGGAGGGCGACGCAGCGGACCTCGACGATGTGGTGTTCGACGGGCTCTGCGACGCGTTGGGTGAGGTGACGCGCATCGCTGAGAGGCACGGCGTTGTCATCGCCGTAGAGATCACGCGAGCCGGCAGCATCGGGAGCGCTGAGGGCTTCCTCCGCGTTCGGGATCGCGTCGGCTCTCCTGCGCTTCAGGTCTGCATGGACGCGGCCAACTTCACGCCCGACAGAACTCCCCTGGAGCGTGCCGTGAGGATGCTGGGGCGGGAGACGGCGATCGTCCACGGCAAGGACGTGCGCTTCGATGAGACGGGATACGTCGCTGACTACGGGCCGACGGGCGCAGGCACGCTGGACTATGACGCCTACATGCGCTATGTGGGTGAGTATGTCATGGCACCGTACTTTGTGTTGGAGTACTACCGGACGCGCGCGGATCTGCTGCGCGCGCGCGACATTGTCAGGGATCGAATGTCGTCCTAGGCACAACGGCGTCGGGCCGGCTCCGGCGAACTCACGCGTGCCGGGATGGGTCTGGTTCAGGAGAAGGGGGCACTGACTATGGACCGCTGCGCATGGGCGGGTGACAAGCCAGAGATGGTCGCCTACCACGACGATGAATGGGGCGTTCCGGTGCACGATGATGTCAAGCTCTTCGAGTTCCTGATTCTGGAGGGCGCGCAAGCCGGCCTGAGCTGGGCCACGATCCTCAAGAAGCGTGAGAACTACCGGCGAGCCTTCCACGGGTTCGATCCTGGCGTCGTGGCGGGGTTCGGCGGGGCAGATCGGGCCAGACTGATAGCAGATGCGGGTATCGTCCGGAACCGTCTGAAGATTGCGTCGGCCATCGGCAATGCGAAGGCCGTGCTGACGGTGCAGGACGAGTTCGGCAGCCTAGACGCCTATCTGTGGTCCTTCGTGGAGGGAACCCCGATCCAGAACCACTACCGTGAGCTATCGGAGCTCCCCACGCAGACGCCGACATCAGTGTGGATGTCCAAAGCGCTGAAGAAACGTGGGTTCCGTTTTGTGGGCCCGACGATCTGCTATGCGTTTATGGAGGCAGTGGGCATGGTCAATGACCACGTGGTTGGGTGCTTCCGCCACGGCGAGCTGAGCTCCTAGGTCGGGAGGACCCTCTACGTATGGCTCTGCTACTGGTGTCCCGCGCAGACAGCGATCTGTGTCGCGTCCTCGAGCGCAGCGGTGTGGACTACAGGCGCGCGCTGACCGTACAGGACGCACTGGACCAAGCCGGACCTGGCGATGGGCTGCTCGTGCTGGCGGACGACTATCCACAGACCACGAAAGCGATCGCCCCTGAACTCTACGACGCGGCTGCGGCACAGGGTATGCGCCTCTACGTTGAGTACCCGGACCACGTGCCCGGGATAGAGCTGGCCGAAGCACGTCCTATCGAGTGGGAACGGACTGTGGTCGCGTCGAAGGTGTTCGTCCCAGGCGTCGAGCAGATGCAGATCCTGATGATCCACGGCTGCTACCACCGTCAGGTCGTGATGGGAGTCTCTCATCCAGGGGTACATCTGGTCCTGGCTCGGGTAGCCGGCTATGACCGCGCGGTGTATGGCCTGCCTGAAACGTCGATGCCGGTGCTCGTTCAGCACCCAGGCCGAGCGGTATTGGTGGCGACTACCTGCTTGAGTCAGTTCGTGACCGGGCGGTACGCGCCGATCGACGCCTGGTGTGTCGTTTGGCGATGGATCCTGGGGTGGGCCTGCCCGGACCAGGAGATCCCGCCACTGACGGTCGAGTCCACGGTGCACCCGGCGTACGGGCCAGACGACCTGCTGCCTGTCGATGCCGAACTGCAGGCGGTACGTCGTGGTGCAGAGTGGTACGGACGTGCTCGACTGTTCATCGACGCCGACTGGCACGGCGCGGCCAACTGCCGGCTGGCAACCTATCCAGATGGCACCGGACCGGGGCCCGAGCCGCAGTGGCGGCTTGGCGATGGTCGCCTGGGGATGCTGGAGGGGGCCAGTTCGCGGATCCACGCCGACGGCCGGCAGGACTGGCGCTACCACGTGCGGGCAGACTGTGTGGGTGAGGCGTCAATGGCGCTGGCGCTGGGCGGGGCCCTCTGCGGTAATGTCAAAGCACGAGCCATCGCGACCAACCTGAACGACTTCATCTACGAACACTCCGTCTTTGCGCAGGGACCCCGGGCCGATCCGGCGAGCCCATCGTACGGTCTGATCTCGTGGGCCACCGCACCGCCTGCAGACGGCGTCTACTATGGGGACGACAACGCACGCTCTATGTTGGGCACCATCGCTGCCGCCGCGCTGCTGGATAGCCGTCGCTGGGACGAGCCGGTGATGAGGTGTCTCCTGGCGAATCTCCGGACGACCGGTGCGTTTGGGTTCCGCGGTGGGCGGCTGGAGGAGGCTGATCTGCAGGCTCAAGGGTGGCGTCACTTCTGGGAGACCGAGCGCACCCACTATGCGCCGCACTACGAGTCGTGGCTATGGGCGTGCTTTCTGTGGGCCTACAGCAAGACCGGCTTCGCTCCATTCCTGGACCGCGCGTCCAGGGGTATACGGATGACCATAGAGGCCTATCCGCAGCAGTGGCGGTGGACTAACGGCATCCAGCAGGAGCGGGCTCGTATGCTCCTGCCGCTTGCGTGGCTGGTGAGACTAGCGGACACTCCCGAGCACCGAAGGTGGCTGCGCCAGATGGCAGACGATCTGCTGCTGCGGCAAGACGCAGTTGGTGCTATCGGGGAGGAAGTGGGTTCGGCAGGACAGGGTCAGTATGGGCCGCCTAAGGCGAATGAGGCCTACGGAACGTCGGAGGCTCCCCTTATCCAACGGAACGGCGATCCGCTCAGTGACCTCCTCTATACAACCAACTTCGCGTTCGTGGGCCTGCACGAGGCATCCGTCGCGACGGGGGACTCATTCTACAGGGCCGCGGAGGATCGGCTAGCGGACTTCCTGTGCCGCATC
>Ga0180435_10001800_pt1 | contig 22145 bp, 22 predicted proteins | sample SS_ome_3_FD_132467 | JGI IMG/M metagenome (GOLD analysis project Ga0180435, IMG submission 132467) | Hypersaline lake sediment archaeal communities from the Salton Sea, California, USA - SS_3_S_1 metaG | ecosystem: Environmental > Aquatic > Non-marine Saline and Alkaline > Hypersaline >...
TATGTCACTCCACGTCTGCGAGTGAGAAATGCTTTCAAATCAAGGCTCATTTTCAGATAAAATAATTTGGGATCTGTATCGTTCAAAGTCTGTTGAGTAGTTGCTTTTTTATGTATCACCAGCGTTAAATTCATGGATGTGAACAATTCAGGCTATCGAATTATGAAGGTTTAATTTGGTAACTTTCAAAATATGATATTTTGTACATTGCAACATTATGCCGGGCAGATAACAGCGGAAAACAGTTCACTCATCGCACGAGGTCATATGTAATCTCTGTAGTGCGGCCACGCCAGTATGGCCACAGGCCATTCGACAGTTCCCACGCCACTTCACCTTCCAGCGGAATGCGCATATCGCCTTTGACTTCATAGGCCCAGAACCGGCCCTGCCAAGGTGTGGCAACCAGTTTACCATTCATAGTGCGGTGGCGTGCGGTAGCCCGTACATCGCTGATGAGTCCTTCATCATCAAAACGAAAATCGAGTGAAACAGTTGTCCTCCCATCCGTGAGTGTAGCTCTCGCGGATATGTCGTCAATTTTCTCCCAACGGACACCTTGACTCGGCAACAACGCTGTAGGGTACCACACCGCTTCCGCCAGAAAACGCATCAGCTCACCCTGCGCCACCTCGGACGTTCCACGGATGTCAGCAAGAGTTACTAAACCGAGCAATTTTGCATGCAAAATACCCTCACCAGCCACATAGGCGTCGTGAACGAACACATTCAAGCCCGGTACCATGGCGATACACCCATCCCAGTCGAAACCAGGGCGCCGCGTGATGACTATTTGCGTAGATGTGAACCGACTCCACTTCGTCCGCGTTTCTCCCATGTTGAACCGCCCTTCATGCGTGAACCGTGCTGCAGAGACAATGGGTTGACCATCCCTAAGCACTGCATTCAAGTATCGGCGCACTGGTGGAGGCAGGTTCTCTATTTCTTTTGCATCATAAGTCAAGGGGCTGATCGCGAGACGCTCCGCGGCTAGATTGGCGCGTAGCTCATTGGTACCGACTTTCCAACGATATGTTCCGTAGATAATGGCACTGGATGGTCACCAACAGGACTACAAAGATCAAGGCTGCCTTTATCCTTTTGCCCGGAAAAAGCAATCTTCCCTTTATTCAGTGGGCAACCACAAAAATGCTCTGGCAGCTTCTGCAAAAAGGTGTCCGAATTCATTATCAGCCGCCTCCGTTTGTACACAGCAAGCTATTCATCGTGGATGACCAATATGCGCAGATTGGATCGGCTAATATCGATCCCAGAAGTCTGCGTTTAAATTTTGAACTAGCTGTAGAAGTTTATGGGAAAACGGTTTCGGATGTTTTATCGCCCCACTTCAATCAGAGTTTGGTGAAATCTCGAGAAATCACATTTAAAGAAGTGGAGGCCCGTTCTATCCCGATACGGATCAGAGATGCCACAGTGTGGCTTTTTTCGCCTTATTTGTGAAGGAACGCCAAACAGGAGAGAAGATAAATATCGGGTGGAAGCTGATTTTGGTGTTCTTCTGAGTGGCAGTTAGGTGCAACGTCGGCTATGCCGGAATATCGTTCACACCGGAAAGAACGTATCGCGGGCTGTAAGCATAGTCTTTAAGATCTTCCTCGGATGTGACACCGCTGAGCACCAGGACCGAGTCGATACCGGAATGTATCCCCGCGATTATATCTGTGTCCATTCTATCGCCGATAATGGCTGTGTACTCTCGCGCACATCCCAGCAATTTTTTGCCATGGCGCATGATGATTGGATTGGGTTTTCCCACGAAAAAGGCTTTGATACCACTGGCCATTTCGATGGGCGCGATCAAGGCACCGGTGGCAGGGGCAAAATCTTTCCCCATCTTGTCTGTCAGATCTGGATTGGTCCCGATTAGTTTGGCGCCGTTTCGGACGAGCCGAATCGCACGCTCGATTTTTTCATAGCTGTAGGAGCGAGTTTCTCCCACTACGACATAGTCCGGGTTAATTTCGTTCATGGAAAAACCAACTTCGTAAAGCGCGTTGATCAGTCCCGCCTCACCGATGACATAGGCACTGCCATTGGGGCGCTGCGTAGCCAAAAAACTGGCTGTGGCCAAAGCGCTTGTGTAAAAATGGGTTGACTCCACCTGAATTCCGAGCCGTTTGAGTTTTTCTTTGAGCTCACGCGGTGATTTATCGCTGCTGTTGGTCAGGAATATAAACCGCTTATTCTCTTGTTTTAACCAATCAACAAACTTTGGGACTCCCGGCAACAAATGGTCTCCATGGTAGATAACCCCGTCCATGTCACAAATAAATCCCTTTTTGTTTCTGAGAAGATCGAGATCCATCTTCAATATCCTCCCTATTCCTTAAAGATTGTTTTTTGAAATCTTGCATGAAAATTGATGATATTTTTATACCGCTCTATCAATTCGGACTGAATAAATAAAGGAGTAAGTATACGTTTGCAAGCCAGTTGATTCTGAAGGGGGGAACCCTGAAGGATGTCCAGGAATTATTGGGTCACAAATCCATGACAATGACATTGAGGTATGCGCACCTCACTCAAGAGCACAAGCGCAATGCAGTCAACCTTTTGAATGATCTTCCTGCCCCAAAACCTGCCAAAAAGCCTACGTTCACAAAACTGTCACAAAAGAAAAGCCGAGAGCGGGTGCCCTCGGCTAAGTGCTTGATTTTATTGGTGGGCCGTGAAGGAATCGAACCTTCAACCTACTGATTAAGAGTCAGGTGCTCTGCCTAGTTGAGCTAACGGCCCATTTGGATAAATTGGTTTCGTAGCAGGTTTATATAGGGTTGTCAAATTATTTTAAACTAAAGTGAGCGTTTCAAATTTAAGAATGTTTAGATATTTTTTTTCAATGGATTATACTCATTTGAATTCTTGAATTTGAAACCCGTTGGGATTGCCGATCTTGCTGCATCTACGGCGTCAGATGCCATGCCGCATAGAACACTATAGCCAGAATAGCATCTTCCTTGTACCTGCGGCAACCTCGACAATCGCTCAATTTAGGTTTACCTGAAAATCGCATGAAATTCGATGATTTATTTCATGCCAAGAATTTGTACGGATTCAAGGTTTACGCCTTGTTTTGCGCCTACGTGCGGTTTTCCAGGTAACCTCGTCCCGGCGACGCTGCTTTTTGGTCAAGTGTTTTTGCGGCTGCGGCTCGGTCAAATCGGGAAAATAGCTTCCCGGGGTTTCAGACCGCCGGGGCGCTTTTTGCGCCTCTTTTGCGGGTCCATCTTTTTCCTCTTTGGCCTTTTTTTCTTTGGGCAGGGCAGGGCCGCGGAAACTGCCTTCAGGCACATGCCGGCAGAGAAACAACCGCGGGCTGGCTTTGAGGAACATGCATCCCCGGTCATGGGCCTGATCCACATTCACCGTCAACAGCACCGGATCGGCGTCATAACGCCTGCCCACCCGCAGGGCCAGGTCGGCATCGGATGAAAGCACCACATGGCTGCGTCCCATGGGGTTGACACCCTTTTTCAATGCATGGGGATAAGCCCGCCGACGAACGCAGGTATAAAGAATAAGGGGTGGTTCAGCTGCATATCCACGTTTATCCAGCTTTTCTCTCTTGATGGCCCGGATGCGGTCATTGTCTATTTCAACAGGCGGGTCGGCAATGGAATACATTACTTCATCGATGCCGGCTTTGCGGACAAATTTCCAGCCCTCCTCTTCGTGAAGGGCTTTTAACAGCTCCTTTATTTTGACGAAACCATCCCCATCTGGAACCAGGCCGAATTCATCCGGGTTCCTGCCCAGTGCATAGTCCAGAAGCTTCGCCAACTTTTTGGCATTATTCCCACGGGCCATAATTATATCTCTTAACGAAAATCTATTGTGAGGGCTCTTTATTGCTCATGTCCTGCCGTGCTAAACCAAGCATGAGGCACTTGTTTGTATCAATATCACATATCCTCAAAATATTGAGAATGAAAATCAATCAAATGAGCGTTTTTGTTTTTCAATAACATTAGAAACACGATCACCCAAGGAGGTCTCTATCGTTAAAGGCATATCAACAACCTAAATAGAATATTACAGAGTGATGATTGTTTCTATTGAATTGAAGGCTCTTGAATTAATGGGTTTTTTGCCTTATATAATAATGGACGGTTATCGTGGTTGAGGAAGGCGGTCACGGAAAACCTAAGATTAGCGTTTCGAACCATAAGAACATTTAATAAAAGAGGCTGAACCTATGAATTATGAGCGCTCCAGAAAGCTATTTCAACATGCAAAAGAAGTTATCCCCGGTGGGGTCAACAGTCCTGTGCGGGCATGTATATCAGTGGGGCGCGACCCTGTATTTGTGGATCGAGCTGATGGCTGCATGATATTCGATGCCGATGGGAATGGATATATCGACTATGTCGGGTCCTGGGGTCCCATGATCCTCGGCCATCGCCACCCCGCAGTGGTGAGCGCCCTTAAGGCTACCCTGGAACGGGGCACCAGTTTTGGCGCTCCCACGGACCTGGAGATTGAACTCGCCGAAATGGTGATTGCAGCGGTACCTAGCATCGACACGGTCCGTTTTGTCAACTCAGGCACAGAGGCCACCATGAGCGCCATCCGGCTGGCCAGAGGCGTCACCAACAGGGATCTTATCGTCAAGTTCGATGGATGCTACCACGGGCATGCGGACACACTGCTGGTAGAGGCCGGATCCGGTGTGGCTACGCTTGGCATCCCGGGCAGCCCGGGGGTTCCCGGCGCTTTTGCCGCCCAAACCATATCGATTCCCTACAATGACCTGGAGGCTTTTCACCGGATTATGTCCGCGAAAGGCCAGGAGGTGGCCTGCGTCATTGTGGAGCCGGTTGCCGGCAATATGGGCCTCGTGCCTCCTGCCGAGGGTTTCCTTGAGGGGTTGCGGGAAGCGACTCAAAAAGCCGGAAGCCTGCTTATTTTCGATGAGGTGATCACCGGTTTCCGGGTATCCCTGGGCGGGGCTCAGGCCCTTTATAACGTCATGCCCGACCTCACCACGCTTGGTAAGATTATTGGCGGCGGTATGCCCGTGGGCGCCTATGGCGGGAAAAAGGAGATTATGGATCGGATAGCGCCCGAAGGCCCGGTATACCAGGCAGGCACACTCTCGGGGAATCCGCTGGCCATGGCAGCGGGCATTGCCACCTTGGCAGAGTTGAACAAGCCGGGAGTGTACGCAGAACTGGATCAGAAGGCGGATTCTCTGACCAACGGCATTCGTGATGCCGCCCGGGAAAGTGGTATCACCGTCCAGGTCGACAGGGTTGGTTCGGTTTTCGGCATGTTCTTCAATGATAAACCGGTCAAGAATATGAGTGACGCCAAATCCTGCGACCTTGACCGGTTTACCAAGTACTACAGTGCCATGCTGGAACAAGGCATTTATCTCGCACCATCTCAGTTCGAATCCGGTTTTGTGTCCACGGCCCACAGGGATGAGCAGATTAGCAAGACCATTCAGGCAATACAGACGGTTTTCAACCAGATGGCAGTGTCGTGAATTCAATAGCTCCTCTACCTTGAACAGGCTTGAACGTTGAGCGAAGAAACATTTAAAAAAATAGTGCATGTCTGGAGCCAGGTCATTCCTGACCTGCAGCCTCATCAGGATGTGTTGACCAAGTTTATCTATCTCATCGAAAAAATCGATGGGCTTCCTGATATGGAGCGGCGCTTTCACCGGGAAGGGCTCAGCTTCTACCATGCCATTTCGAAAAAACGGACCATCTCTGATCTCGAGGAAGCGCTAAAGGTCTTTTTTGACGAATCCCCCCTGTCAACAGTGGCGGCACCTGAAGAAACAGCATCCCAGGGCATGTCTGCCGAACGCCTGGGGGGGGTGCAGAACGAGCAGATATTGTACGTAAAAAAACTCGGTGAGGCCGAGTTTTACGGCGCGCTGTGGCCCTGGAAAGATAAGGAAGATGTCGTCACGGTGCACCTGGGAGTCTGTTCCCCTGATTTGACGGAAGATAACCACGAGTTTATGTATTCCGCCATGAAGGGGCATCTCACCGAGACCACTTCAGAGAAGATCGATACCAGTGTTCGCGGGCGTATTCAGGGGATCAGCCTCTCGAGCTTTCTGCAAATGTCGGAAATGGAAGGGTCCACCTGTACCCTGAAGGTCCATGCCGGGAACAGAATCGGTAATCTACACCTGCTCAATGGCAATCTTATCGATGCGGAAACCGGTTCCCTGAAACACCGGGATGCGGCATATACCATTCTCAGTTGGGAGAATGCGGAAATAGACATTCAAAAGCCCAGCGGGAGGAAGAAGAACGAAATCAACCTTCCCTTGATGCACATTCTTATGGAGGCGCTCAAGAAAAAGGACGAGTTCGAGTTTGAAATGGACTCTTCCGAGGCTGAGGCCGGCATTCAGGGTGATAAAGGAGATGGGCAAACCATTTCCCAACCCGATTCCGACGGTGCGGCAGACGGGCCTGCAGCACCCGAACCGGTAGATGACGCTGGTGGGGTGCATCAGGCGGATGACGGTGCAGGTGGAACAGAACCCGCCCCGCAGCTGGAACCCGATCCATCTGACGCCCCCGAGGAAAAAAAGGAGGACGATGCCCTAGCCGGTGAAACAGTTCCAGACCGGAAAGTGGAAGTCAAAAAGAAGAAAACCGGCAAACCCAAGCCGCTGGGACCTATCGGTAAAAAGAAACGCACGCCCTTGATTGCGGCGGTGGTTGTTATCATCCTGTTGGCAGGTGGTATCGCTTTTTGGGCCCTAAAAGGAGGAACAGGAGGATCGGCTGCCGAGGATTATGCGGTTTTGATGGAAAAACTGGAGCGTCTGACAGATGGAGCCAAGAAAGAAAAGCTTATCAACGCCTTTATTGATTCCCATACAGATGACCCGGAATACACAGACAAGGCCATGCAGGCGCTTTTTAATTTAATGAGCCAGTTGGAAGCGTCGGATTATGAAAAGGCTGTTGCCGCTGTATTTGATCTGCCCCTGGACAGCCAGTACCATCAAAAAGCGGAAGACATTTTCAACGGTTTCTTGGAGAGACACCCTGAAAGCCATTTTCGTGACGATATTTCCAAGAGACTGACCGAGATTGACGAATTGACCGACGATGCTCGTTTTGGTGAACTCAGTGACCTTAGCCAGCGGGACTATATTGGACAACTTGAGGCCAGTTATGAATATATAGGTGCCTATCCCGATGGTAAACACCGGGCAGCGGTTGAGCAATTTGCCAGGGAAGCGTTGCAGGCATCCTATCGGGAGTTTTCAACCAAAATCCAAAAGTGTAAACGGAAGAAAACCTGGGACGATTGTCTGGCCATCTGCCGACAGTACAAGGATTCGTTTCAGCGCTATATGAACATGGCTCCAGTGGATAAAATCGAAGCCGAGTTGCTCGAACGCCAGGCTCTGGATAAACTGAAGGCTGAAACCGAAGGTGCTGACGATGCAACCGTACGCAAACGCTACCTGGCCTTTTTAAAAACCTATCCTGACTCGTCGGAAAGAAGCCGTCTTGAGCAAAGGGTGGCTGAGATCGAAAAGAAGCTTTCGAACATAGACGAGTGGCAGCGTGTCCAAGCCATTGGCCAAGATACAACCAAGTCCCTTTCCCACAGGATATCTGTCGTCCGCCGCTACATCGATCAGAACCCCCTAGGACCCTACTCGATCGAGGCGGAAAACTTTCTCTGGAATCTTGAACAGCAGTCCAGAGCCGGCACGACAGGCGGAAGCAGTACCCGGACCGGAAAAGGTGGGACGCAAACCGCACCGCCGGAAACCGTTTCCACAGAACAGGACAATGCCGCTCGCCTGGAACGCTTGAAACAAAAGGTGATCGCCGATCTGGCCAAAAACAACGGGCGATTTGTTGCCTCAAAGAATGGTACGGTCAGGGATGGGGTCACTGGCCTTGACTGGACCATGCTAGATTCTTCGGATGTCATGGGCCAGTGCGTGGACTACCGGCAGGCTGTGGCCTATGTAAAGCAGTTGCAAGATGGCGGGCACAATGACTGGCGCATGCCTACATCCGCAGAACTGACCAGTATCTATCAGAATCGTCCATATTTTCCAGCCGGCACCGCAGAGTGGTACTGGTCATCCGAAGTATATGAAAAAGGCTACCAGACCATTGCCAATATCGTGAATGCAAAGCCGGAAGCCGTGTATCGCAGAAGAACGGCCGAAGTCCGCAAGTGTGGCTCCGTTCGTGCGGTAAGGCCATGATGATCATAGCCTCTAAGGAGTTAGCTGTTGGCAAGGGCTATACTCTCGCAGAGTTCGCAGAGAACACAGCGTGTGAGGTTTAGCAAGGGCAATTTATTTTAGCGGCAGACACACAGACAACTCTATGCAAAGCAAAAATAATACAATCCCTGAAAGCGTGAAAACCATTCACATGATCGCCATCTGCGGCACCGGCATGGGGGCTCTGGCATTGATGTTGAAAGATCTGGGCTTTTCCTTGACAGGTTCGGATCTGAAGGTCTATCCGCCCATGAGTGAGTTCCTGAGGGCACGGGGTATCCAGATTGCAGAAGGATATCACCCGGATCACCTTTCCTATGGACCGGACCTGGTCGTTGTGGGCAATACCGTATCCAAAGACAATCCGGAAGTTGTCCGCATGCTGGAAACGGGGCTTTCGTACTGTTCCATGCCCCAGGCCCTCAACCGGTTTGTGGCTGCCGATAAAAAGCAGATACTGATCACCGGAACCCACGGCAAGACGACGACTTCCGCTATCGTGGCCTGGATCCTGGACTGTGCCGGCCTGGACGAGACTTTTTTCATCGGTGGCATACTGGCCAACTTTAACAGCAATTACCGTTTGGGGTCGGGCGGCTTCATCGTTATCGAAGGGGACGAGTATGACACGGCCTTTTTTGACAAGGGGCCGAAGTTCATGCACTACGACCCATATGCGACCATATTGACCAGTGTCGAATTTGATCATGCCGACATATTCAGGGACGAGGATCGCGTATTACAGGTTTTCACGAAATTCACATCAGGCTTGAACAGCACAAGTACGCTGTTCGCTTTTGATGGTGATGGCAATGTGGAAAAGGTCGTCAATGCAGCCGGATGCAGGGTTGTGGGGTACGGCAAATCAAAGGGCTTGGGATGGGGGTTAGGTGAGGTAGACCTTACCCCCCCCTGGTCCGAGTTCGAGGTATGGAAGGATGGCGCCAGTTACGGCCGGTTTAAAACCATGCTGGTGGGGGAGCACAATTTGCTGAATGCGCTGTCGGCCATCGCGGTTGCCGATCTTCTCGACATCCCCAAGGAGACCGTCAAACAAGCCCTGGCTACCTTCAAGGGCGTCAGGCGCCGCCAGGAGGTGAGGGGCGTCAAAAACGGCATAGTGGTAATGGACGATTTTGCCCATCATCCCACAGCCGTCAGGGAGACGGTTAGGGCATTGAAACCGTTTTACCCTGACGGGCGTCTGATTGCCGTATTCGAACCGAGGACCAACACCAGCATGCGCGATGTTTTCCAGGATATCTATCCCGAGTGCTTTGACGAGGCCGACCTTATCTGTATCCGCAAGCCGCCCCTTTTGCATAAAATTCCCGAGGGTCACCGATTCTCTTCAGAACAACTGGTGCAGGACCTGAAGCAAAGGGGAAAAGACGCGCGTTATTTTGAAAACACGGATCTGATTATCGCATTTATAAAAGAGAATGCAGTCCCCGGCGATGTGGTCCTGGTCATGTCCAATGGTGGGTTTGACAATATCCACGAAAGATTACTGGGAATATTGTAAACAGCAGAGGGGACGATTTGTTATCCGAGCAGTATCTCCTCTTTCCAGCCGCTAGCCGCAATCTTGATGTTTTCCAGTCTGCTGGTACCTAAACCATAAACCCTGTCCGCAGCTTCGACGCAGATGGGCGGTGGCGAAATGGGCCAGGGTTCACCACGCAGGGCGTGCCGTTTTTCGTTCAAAATTTTCAGGCAGACGGTTTCAACGGCGACCGGATCGGTTCCGCCAACAAGTCCGTTGTACGCCCATTTGTAGCGGGGATCCGGCTGGGGACCTTTGTCGCAGAGGGGATGGAGGGCATCCACAATAACCAGCCGCGTCTTCCCTTTAACCTGAGGGATTTGCCAGATTTCCCCCAGCTTGACACTGTCCTCCCCGTGATATCGGGTGGGCCGTCCGGAATACATAATGTAGTTCTTGATAACCGTACCTATGCCTGTCAACCAGTGCCCTTTGAGGGCCGGCATGGAAATCAGCACCGAGCATTTTCCAGGCCTGCGTTTGCCGCCCTGGGCATCGAGGATATTTTTTTCTGGAACGCCAGCCTCTTCCATCAGGCTCTTTTTAACGACGTCCATCAGCTCCGTATGCGTGGGGTTGAGGTGTGGTGTGGGTACCAATCCGACGACGTCATCTGGCTTGACAAAGGCTACCCAGGCATCTTTAACCGAGGCCTTGCCGGACACCTGGAGAACGGTTTTGTCGACCATGGTTTTAAGCCGGGAGGTGTCGACTTTCAGCGCGGCATCCATGACATCCTGGTCACGAACAATTGATACCAGACTTTGTTGGGCGGCATGGGCGCGTTCCGGTTTCCACGGCAAGGTTACCAGGGATGCAGCCAAGGTCGCGCCAACCGATCCACGAATGAAATCTCTGCGCGTCAAACAGGGCTCTGTTTTTCTCATATTAGGATCCCCCTTATTTGGAAGGGTAGTTGATTTTACCTAAAACATGCCCGGCAATGGTCTGGTTCGGACACTCGAACACCACTGCCAGACATGTTTTATGTAATTCATAGGCCAGCCAACCGTCTTCGATTTGAAAATAATGTATCTGCCCGTTTTGGCCTTTGAAAGGCTTTTCTTTTTGGAAGTCGTCGAGATATGCGGAATGAAAACGTTCCAGGCCGCTGAGGGCCTGTTGATGCGTGGCATACTCGATCAGCAGGGCTTGGATGCGTTCCTTGTTACCATCTTCAGATAGGCGTTCAAAAGGCGCGGTGACGGCTGCGGCTGAAAGGTTCAGGTTGAATATGTTCTGGTGGCTGAGATAGTAAAGGGAATTCAGCACCAGATGTGAGCGGAAATATCCCATGCGGTCGCGGCGCAGTTTCCACCCTTGTGGCGCGGCCTCTGAGAAACTGTTCATCAATGCCGGCATTGGGGTGGGACCTCGGTCATTGATGATATGCTGCCCAAGGACCAGAATGGCGGCTTTGGCTGATTCGGTTTCCTGGAAGGTCATCACCCGGGCGTAAATTGAGCCAGCCCATATACGCAGAAGCCCGCCGCCGTAAAGGGCCCTGGGTGGGAAAGCGGTTTTCTGGTGCGTATTTCCCAGCAGGATGTGCTCACCGCTCCAATCCATAGAAAGCAAGCCAAAGGCATCGTCTGGGGTGTTCATGAAATAGATTTCCACCAAGATGGTGTTTTCCTCTCCGTTGCGGTACTCACTGACCTCGAGCCGGTTAAACCCATAGCCCAGGTAGAGCTCGCCGGCGCCGTTCATATATTCGAAAATATTTCCAGTATTGATGGGACGCACGGGTCCGGACAGGGTCCAGGTATCTATTTTATGAGGCAATTTGATGTTCTGTGTTTTCATATCGGCAAACGAAAGCTGTGAAAAAAAGGCTATAAAAGCTAGGACGGCAAGGAAAATGATACGTTTGGAATTTGAAGCCATCATGGTTGTCCGCTTGAATCCTTCATTTCATTGACCGCTGCAGAGGATCAAATTTATTATGTGCGGGTTTACATGCGCATTTCCTTGATTTATGGTAACCCTAAATTGAGCGATTGTCGAGGTTGCCGCATATACAAGGAAGATGCTTTTCCGTTATAGTGGGCTATGCGGGATGGCATCTGACGCCGTAGATGCGGTAAGATCGGCAATCCCAACGGGTTTTAAATTATAAAAATTCAAAAGGATCCAATCCATTGAAAGTAAATACATTCTAACCATTTTTATAATTTGAAACGCTCAACTTAGGGTAAAGTATCTCAACATAGCCAAAGGAAATGCAAATGGACTTATTTGTAATGGCAATTGTCGCCTTGATCGGGGCGATCATAACAGCGCTGGCTGCTGTTTTCAATAAAAAGCGGCTCAAGAGGATCTTTGCCCATGCCGGGATCGGCCTGATTGCCGGCCTTGTCCTGGGCTACCTTATCGCACCCTTTGTGCTTTCCTTCCTGTAATACCTTTCAAACCAACATACTGGAATGCTGGTGTAATGGCGAGCTGGAATATTGGGTTTCGGGTTTCAGTTGTCAGGTCACCTACGCCATCAGTAACCAGTTAAAAAAATTAAGACAGGATTAACAGGATCTACACGATTTTACAATGGTTGACACTACCCTCAAATTTCGTTAACCTACAGCCTGGTAACAGGTAACGAAATGAGAATGTTCCCGTATGAAAGATCAGATGCTTACCCTGTTGAGGGATAAAAACGATGTTGTCTCCGGAGAATGCTTGAGCGCCCACTTGGGTGTATCACGGGTTACCGTCTGGAAGCATATCCAGAAACTTCAGGCATGCGGCTACGACATCCAATCTACGCCAAAAGGCTATTTGCTGAAATCTTCCCCTGACACCCCGTTTCCGTGGGAATTGCCCCAGCGGATGGATTGCATTCACTATGTGGAACGTACTGCCTCCACCATGGACATTGCCCGGGACCTGGCCAGAAAAGGGGCGCCGGGATTCAGCGTAGTGGTGGCGGGCATTCAGGAAAAAGGCCGGGGGAGGCTAAAGCGTGTGTGGCAATCACCGGAAGGCGGGCTCTATTTTACCATGGTGGTGCGGCCGGACCTGCCGCCCCTACTGAGCCCCCGGGTCAATTTTGCGGCATCGCTGATCCTGGCCCGGGTGGTGGAAAGGGTATGCAATGTCGACGTACGGGTAAAATGGCCCAATGACCTTTTGACAGGGGAGAAAAAAATTGCCGGTATGCTGTCTGAAATGGAGGCCGAGGGAGATCTGGTGTCCTTTATCAACATCGGCATCGGCCTCAATGTCAACAATGATCCGCCGTTCGACGTCGATAATGCAGCGTCCATTTGTCAACTGACAGGGAAGTTCCATTCGAGAATCGAGATCTTGTCCCGTTTTCTGGACCAATTCGAAGAACGGATGTCAATTGGGTCGCTGGACGGTATTATGGCGGAGTGGAAGCAACAGACCGCCACCATCGGTAAAAAAGTGATCGTGGAGACCACCCGCGGCACAACCAGGGGCACGGCAATGGACGTTGATGAAAACGGGGCCCTTATCCTGGAAACGGAAACCGGCGAACGCCAGACGGTCATCTATGGTGATTGCTTCCATCAAAATGAATGACGCCTCAACCATTCAGCTCGGCCGAATGGTTGAGGCATCATTCATTCTATATGTTTTTCAATTATATTTAAGTGCTCGTGCCTACAACCATAATCCTGGCCAAACAAATTGAGACTTCCAATAAATAACAGAAAACATCCCATATGAAAGAAGACATTAACCAGTTGCGCATGACCGCATATGCCTCTCTCATGGCTGCCCTGATAGCTGTGGGGGCCTATATTTCCATTCCCATTGGTCCGGTTCCCATTGTTTTGCAAAATCTGTTTGTATTTCTGACCGGTCTTTTGCTGGGGAAAAAGTGGGGGACAATGGCCATTTTTGTGTATCTCCTGGCCGGCATCTGCGGGCTGCCTGTGTTTGCCGGCGGCAAAGGGGGCATTGGCCATGTTATCGGCCCTACCGGAGGATACCTCATGGGGTATCTGCCGGCGGTATTTCTGATCGGTGTCATGGCGGAGAAGGGCCGGGGGCGGTTGCCATTCGATCTTTTGGGTATGCTGCTGGGCACAGCCGCTATTTACGGCTTCGGGGTGCCCTGGCTCAAGGTGGTGACCAATATGAGCCTTACCAAGACTCTCGCACTGGGTATGTATCCTTTCCTGTTGGGTGATGCCGTAAAGATAGCCGTCGCCATTCCATTGGCAAAGAAATTGAGGCCAATGGTGGGGAGGGGCTAGGTGATGAGACGGTTACCAGTGGTCGGTAGCCGGTTACTCGTTATTGGATATTGGACATTCGTTTTTTCTGAATATCCAATAATCAATACTCAATGTCCATTTGCCAAGTATTGAAACCATGGAATGCGGCATGCAGAGTGACAACCCATAATCAAGCGTATCTAAATTGAGCAGAGACATCATCATAGACGTGCAAAACCTTTCGCATTGGTTCCCCAGCGGGGCTGTGGGTGTGGACAAGGTCAGCCTCTCCATTCGCAAAGGGGAGTTTGTCATCATGGCCGGACCCAATGGGTCCGGCAAAACCACCCTTTTGAGACATCTGAATGGCCTGGTAATGCCATCGGAAGGGGATGTAAGCATCAGTGGTGTCCGGGTTAAGGGAAACCTGTTGCACGCCCGCAAGATGGTGGGGATGGTGTTCCAGGATGCAGACAGCCAGATCGTGGGCGAAACCGTGCGGGAAGACGTGGCCTTTGGTCCTGAGAACCTGGGGCTGGATCCTGCCACAGTAGATGGTCAAACCGATTGGGCTCTTGAAAAAGTCGGTCTTGCCCACAAAGCCGACATGTCCCCGCATTTGCTGTCTGGCGGGGAAAAACGCAGGCTGGCCATAGCAGGCGTCTTGTCCATGCAGCCTGAAATTATCCTTTTTGACGAGCCGTTTTCAAATCTGGATTATCCGGGAATATGCCAGGTTGTTGGCCAGATGAAAACCCTCAAAAAAGACGGGCACACCATTGTCGTGACCAGCCATGACATGGACCCGGTAATTGAACTTGCCGACCGCCTAATTATCATGGGCCAGGGCCGGATTGTCAAGGACGGAACACCGGCACTGGAGGGTCGCGAGGCCATTTCATTGGGCATACGGCCCATTATGGCGCCTGGCACGGTTAGGGAAAGCGCATGGCTTCTTTAACAGCGTTTCACTACCAAAGCGGCAACACCATGATCCATAATCTGGATGCGCGGTTCAAGCTGATTCTTATGGCCCTAACAAGCATTACCCTCCTTAATGTGTCGGCCTGGGCGCTCGTTGGTGTGAGTGGGATGCTGGCCGTGTTGGGCTGGCATATTGGTTTGCCCCTGCTTTCGGCTGCCAAAGAACTCCGCTATTTTTTCATCCTCCTGCTCATGGTGTTTATGGCCAGGGTGTTGTCAACTTCAGGAGAGCCGCTTGTACAGATTGGGTTTTTGGAAATCAGCAAACAAGGGCTCGTCGATGGGGGGCTTGTCTGCTGGCGGCTCCTTTCGATCGTATTGCTGGGCCTGGTTTTAGTTTCCACCACCCGTGTTTCAGAAATCAAACAATCCGTGGCCTGGTTTTTCAACCCCGTGCCAGGTGTGCCGGAAAAACGATTGGCCACCATGCTGGGGTTGATCGTGCGTTTTATTCCCGAGATTTTCGCCAAGGCCGGCGAGGTGACAGCCGCCCAACAGGCAAGAGGCATCGGCTCTCGAAAAAATCCGTTTTTCCGGTTGAAAACATTCACCATACCGCTCTTGCGGGGTGTTATCAGGGATGCCGGGAATCTGGCTTTGGCCATGGAGGCCCGTTGCTATTCCGAAGACGGTATCCGCGGAATGACATCTGCAACCCCGAGGGACTGGGGCATGCTGATAGCCGGATCCGGCCTTTGCATGGTTGCTTTCTTTATATAACCGCAATTTGGTCCAGCTGAAATTCTTGCAGCAAGGCAAAATTTTCTGTTGACAGCCAAATAAAAAGTAATTAAATGTATCTATTTTTATAGGGCCGTTAACTCAGTTGGTAGAGTATCTGCCTTTTAAGCAGAGAGTCGCGCGTTCGAGCCGCGCACGGCCCACCAAAAATTGGGTTAATTTGTTTGCGTCCCCATCGTCTAGTCTGGTCCAGGACACCGGCCTTTCACGCCGGCAACAGGGGTTCGAATCCCCTTGGGGACGCCATCAACAAAATCAAAGGGTTAGCAGATAATCGCCAACCCTTTCTTTTTTGGTTTTGCGGGAAATTTTGCGGGAATCTCAAGAGAAGTTTCTGACTTTCTCAACTTCAAGAAGACTCATTACATTCCTTGTATCTGAATAGTTGCCCTCCACATAGATCTCAGTTGTTGTCTGTCTTCTGTGTCTCATGACTTGCTGGACTTTTTTGAGGTTCACCTTCTGCAGATCGTTTAGGTATTTGGCAACGGTGTGCCTTATATCATGGTAGCCGAATGGTTCAACTTCTGCATCCTTGCATAGTTTCTTCAGGAGTTTCCATCTTGCAATAAATCTTTTTCCGTATTTCTTATCCTTTGGATTCATATGGCAGAAAACATAGGGGCTTCTCGGATGCCTGTTCTTCCATTGCCATATGAGGAGCTTGTATAGGTTATCATTCATCCATAGTTTTTCATAGGTCATTACACGAGTCTTGCTCTTTCTTGTTCCAAGCCTGACCCACCGTTCTTCAAAGTTTATATCATCAGCCCAGGTGAGTCTCATAATCTCGCCTTTCCTTCCGCCAGTATGCCAATATGTTCCGATGAAGACCCTATCATGGCCTTTTGCCACTAACATGACTTTTAAGATATCTGCGATAGGGATCAACCGTCTCGGTTTCTTTTCATGGGCTTTTTTCTTGATAGGTGCAGTAGGGTCATACATGATCGCATACATCTCCTGCACCCATGAATAGAATGCTTTCAGGTTCTTTCTGTCTTTATTTGCTGCATTATTGCTCTGGCTTGTTGCTCTTGCATTGATGAAATCCAGGATTGTTGGAGGATCAATCCTTGTGACATCCACACCTCCTACGTGCTTATAGAATCGTTCAAGACAATATTTCTTTTCATCAAAAGTTTTTTTTCCGTAGTTCGCTTTACAGTCAGCAAGGTATTTCTGGGAGAGCGTATAGAAAGATATGTCTTTAGCGCTCGAAGAATGTCTCGATAAGTCCTTCAGTCTTTTCTTTTCGTCTTTTTCCCATTGCCTGGCATCGTCTTTGTACTTGAATGTGCCTTTGGCTATTATTCGTTCGCCTTTCATCACGAACTCGGCCCTCCAGCCGTATTTGGTTTTCCAGGTAGTCATACAATGCCTCCTTTGTGGTCCTCCAAGAACCGCCAACCTTTGCAGCAGGGATTGTCCCCTTTCGCATAAGAACTCTTATAGTCTCTGCATTGAGAGATAATTCCGCTGCCACATCTTCAGGTGTCATTATATGATTAGTGCCAGTCATTGTCAATAACCTACTGAAATAACAATATTAACTTGATTTTAAACTCAAATTAATCTTTATCTCTATCCCGATTCCGCATGTTCATGAAGCGTCTGATTGTCCAGCCTACAAAGATTGCGATAAGAATCAGAGTTCCGAACTCCGCATTTGGGTATGGTGAATATCTGGCACGGTTGAAAAGTCTGTTGATGTATCTGCCCGTGTTTTCGATAATGCCACCTGTTTCAGTTGCCACCAGGCCGACAAGTTTTAGCATGTAGAATCCCATAACGATTGTTGCACATAAAAGCAGGAGCAAGGCACAGGCTTTGAGAATTGCCATAAAGACTTCTTCGGAGTTATGTATTTTGGGTGGATTATTTTCTGCGTCTTGTTTTTTATCCTGCAAGAATTGCGGCATCCCTGAGATGTGATTCGGTGGTACTTGGGGGTCATTTTGTTGTTCTTGGGAATCCATGGCATCCTCCTTTCATTAATAATTGTAATCGATGTCTGGGCTTGCGTCTGTGTCTTGGTCTGCATCTGAATCAACTTCGATGTCAGAGTCTATGTCGAATTCAGGCTCTATTTCATATTCTGTCTCATAGAGAGGTTCATAGTTAGGTTCGAGGTTAAGGTCGTATTCAGGTATTACGCTTGGTTCTGTTTCAGGATCTATTTCTGTTTCAATCTCCAAGATATAATCAGAGAGTTCTTTTGGAGTTTCAGTTTCAGTTTCATTGGCAAGTTCACGTTCATGAGCTTCAATTCTTTGATGCAGATCAAAAGAGGGATCACTGTAAGGATTTTCATAGCTTCGCGTTGATTTTGTGCCTTGCCGTCTTTTTTTATACTTGTAATTAACATTGAATCCGCTTGAAGATTCTTTAGGAATTTCTGATCTTTTCTTTGAGGATCTCCTTGGTGTTTCTTCGCATTTTTCATATTTTGGACCGTAGCCGATTTCAAATTCATGCTCTGATTCGTAATTTTCTTTTGGGGTTTCTTCCACTTCATAATCACCTGGCATTGGCAGGTATTCACGCAAGATTTCTGTACAATTTTCGCAGAATGATTTTGGCATGACATCTTCCTTTCTTAGATGAAGTCTCTAACGGTTTTGTATGTGATTTTACCTTTTATTTGCTCTTTCCATTTATCAAGGGTTGAGGTGCCTTCAATTTTGTCTTTGGCTTTTTGGCAGAGCTTTTGGTTGTCACAAATAATTACAAGTGCATGCATTTGCATTTTGATTAGACATTTGTGGACTGTGCCTTCGATGTAATTAAATCCTGTGTTTGTGTATTCATACGCCGTTTTCTTTCCCTGTTTTTCTGCCATCACATCGATTCTGGCGTTGACATCTAAGCCTTGTGAGTATTCACGCTGTGTTTCGTAGCCTTGAGCTTGCAGGTGTTCATCGATTTTGACGCAGATGTATGTGTGCTTGAATGTTCTGTCATAGATTCTATCCTTCGTTGGTGTTTTTAGGAGGTCATAGCCGTCTTTTGTCAGTGGATAGAATATTGACGGTGATGTTTTGAGAATGATTTTTATCTCTTTGATGAGGTTTTGGCTTTTGAGCCATTCCAAGCTTTTGTCAAATCCTTTGCCTTTGATGTCATGCATTTCAGCGATGGTCTTAAGTTCTGTTTTAGGTGCGAACTGGTTTTCTGCAATCAGATTGAGAAGCTTCCTTGTATGCGGCATCATAGTTTTTTCCAGATTCTTAAGCTTGGTTTTTGGTGGTGGGCTTTTTTTGTTCATTTCAGCGATTATTGCATTAGCTTTCTTGATGGCTTTCTTTTCAGCTTCTTCGAATTTTGTGTGCATGTGAGAAAGGTATGGGTTCATGATGTCTGAGACTTCATCACGGCTGATGTTTTCAGTTTTGAATGGAGGTACAACAATCAAGTATGGTTTTGTGAAGCGTATATCTTTGACGATTGCACAACCTGTTTCTGGCATCTTGTCAATGTAATCTGAGAATCTGTTTTTCATGATTGGTATCCTCCTCCATGTTCGTCAAGGTTTGCGACTCTTAGGAATTTGTCGCGGTTTTCACCATGGATTGGAAAACCTATGATGGTGGCTGTGTTGTCAATTAACCAATCAGGAGCTGACTGGATCTCCTGTGTCATGACTATGTAACCAATGCCTGAAGAACGTCTTGAACCCACCCAGTCTTTCAATGGTTTGTTTGGATCATGGCCTGATTCGTTGTGAGGTCTACTTGCAGGAAAAATATTTCTTGATTCATCAACGTATACGAGATCTCGCAGTTCTGGATGTGGAAGAGGGTGCTTTTCATTGTACCTTTGCCATTCTTTTAACAGGTACATGACAAGGGTGCTTTTTATGTATGGGCTTGATTCATCCATCAAGTTCAGGATTACATGGTGGCGGTTCCATAAATTTTCAATTGTGAATCCATAGTGGGCGTTCATGGATTTGCCTGTTTGGATGAAGGTTTCGCAGATGAAATTGATGTGATCGAGTGCGTTTTTATAATCGAACCCTGCAAGGCCCACTTTGTCGGCAGCAGCTGTGACTTGGGTTTTTATCATTGAGAAATTCACTGGAAGGCCAGTGTCTTTTGATACTTTATAGGCAAGTTCGACAGCCATCTTAAAGATTAAGCCTGAGTGTTGCATCATCCACATGGTGGAGGACAGGATCTCTACAACAGAGTTCATCTTTTCAAGTTCTGTGTCCCAATCTTCAACCTGCCAAGGGTTGATGTAGAGGTCTTTGAATTCAAGAATCTTGGTGTCAGGGAAATCTTTGATTAGGAAATCTGCATCAGGTTTTGTGTCCTCGATGATCTTGAGCTTATATGGACAGTTTGCGTTGAGCATCTGGTAGAGCATGGATAAGCCCAGAGTGGTTTTACCGCAGCCAGGCATTCCGCAGATGAACACGCCTTGAGTGAAGTCTATTGGGTTGAGTCCTGCCATTTGGTCTTGTTCATTGATGCAGCCTGTTTTGATTTGTCCATCGATATATTTGAGATCTTCGTCATGTGGGTATGGCTTGAAAGGGTCTGTTGTTTTTTCTTCTTCGATTCTTTCAAGTTCAATTTCTGCCTCTTCTTCGATTTCTGGGAATTCTTCCAGGTAATCTTCAAGAGCTGTTCTATCTTGGTATTCGGTGAATACACGGCACGCACCAAAGAGTTTATCTTTGTGTTCTGTGAATCGGCTTTCTTTGAATAGTTTTGATAGGCGTTTAGCTTCTTTATATGAGAGGTGCATAACTATTCTCCTTTTGTTAGTATGTGTCTGGGTTGTATTGGCCGAAGGTGATAACTTTTCTCCATCCTTTCTTACATTTGAGGAGTTTTTTGTTTTTATCAAAGCATTCATCGCAGAGTATCCAGCCAAGGTCTGATGGTTTTCCATCTTCGCCTAAAAATACGATACGTTCCTTGTGGTCTCCGAATTTATTTGCACATGTTGCTTTATATCCAGGAGGGATCTTTTTTCCTGTCCAGCTGTAGTCTGTGAGTTTATGCGATTCAGTTAAGGTTCCGAGTTCGTCATACTCACATTGAGTTATATGGACTCTGACTGATCGATTTGTGTCTGGGTCGATTATTGATACGTTTTCAGATATAGGGATATTTTTACCTTCAGGTGTTCCATCATCGATGTGAATGATGTATTTTATGTCTCTGTCACCTGTCCGATTATGCTTTTCGGTTCCATGATGGATGTTTGCTTGATCTTTGTGTTTGGTTTTGTTATTGATTGTATTAAGGAAATGGCTGTTTTTGTCGTTGTTCATGGTGTGTCTCCTTTGGGTTTGTTGTTGATTATTTGCGATGATACAGGTCGGATTTCTGTCTGTGTGAGATTTTAAAGTTGGAGTTGAATTTTTATGAATATGACTCATGATATATACATGGAGATTATCGCTCCGATTGTGATGAGCATGGAGCGACCATATGTTGAGGAAGAGCAGGAAAATCTTGTTTATCAAGAAGTTCTTGAGATTGTGCGAGATTTTCCTGATCGGGAGCGCCTATCATTTGTTTTATGGTTTGATTTTTCGTATGGATATGAGGTGATCGGTAAGACGCTGCACACCATGACAGATGAAGTTGATGGTGAGAGGACGCATACAACTGGTCAAAATTGGTTCCGCAGTGCTAAAGTCATGCTTCGAAAAGAGTTGAAGGATAGGCATGGTTATGTCTGGGAAGAGGTGGATCATGAGTAGGGAAGAATTTTATAAGAGGCATCCGAAAGCGTTTCCAGAGGAATCCAAGTTTCTAGAAGAGCAGATGGCTAAGGGTGTTACAGGTGATGAGCTTGTTAAGGCTTTTGGTGATAAATTCAAGAAAAGAAAAAAAAGAACCTTTTTGATTACCATTAATAATTTGAAGAATGTTGTAGATTTGGTCGGCGAGGAGGTTGTCTTATCATTTAAGAAAATCCGGCAGATTTATATTGAAACTGAATCTAACGTTTTGATTGATGAGAAGTTTGGCGAAAGTTTTTCTTTTGGGTTTTCAGATAAAATAGAAGAAAATATTTTATATCGAGGGGAGGATTATATTATTGAGTTGATTAAAGGACAGCATGAGGATAATTTGATTATAAAAACAATAGACAAAAGTTAATTATTAAATGAGCGAAATCTATACATGGTTATCGCCATTTGATGTACATGTAAAGCAACAAATTGCCGAGAATAATTCACTATTCCACGAAACGAACAGAGGTTTCTTTTTACCATCCCACCCATCGATATTTCTCAATTTTAGTTTTAATGAAATGATGTCGGAATTCGCAAATTTCTATCAACTAGAAAAATACTTCAAAAAAAATAAAAAGGTTCCGTTATGGTTTTCAACATATTGCCATGAATACATGCATTGTTACCACATAATGGGGTCATCATTAGGCTTTATTTATAGAATTGCGGCATTAA
>Ga0180435_10001801_pt1 | contig 22140 bp, 24 predicted proteins | sample SS_ome_3_FD_132467 | JGI IMG/M metagenome (GOLD analysis project Ga0180435, IMG submission 132467) | Hypersaline lake sediment archaeal communities from the Salton Sea, California, USA - SS_3_S_1 metaG | ecosystem: Environmental > Aquatic > Non-marine Saline and Alkaline > Hypersaline >...
CAATTCCCTTATAGTGAATTATTAAGAGTAGGCGGTCGTTTACACCAACATCGTCACGCCATTGGCGACAGCGTGCTTAAAGTTAACAATCGTCGTGAACCCGTCTCTCAGGACGGGCCGACTGGTTTGAGCGCGCTGGAAATCTACAGTGACGCTGTCGACAGTCGCATAGAGTTACTGGATCCGGACGGCAATGAAGTCTGGATGAGCCCACAAGCCGAAGCACCAGATCAGAATCTGACGCTGCACATGACCGTAAACGACCTTACGGCAAGCAACCGCTTTTATGGTGACGTGCTGGGGCTGGACAGCGCTGGCGCCAACACCTTCGCGGTCGGCGCTTCGCGCATCAAGCTTCAGCAGGGTGAGGTTAAACCTTTCGAACGTGTTGCTCTTGGCTATCGCTATATGACCCTGCAGGTTTTTGACGTTGTCGGAACCCATGCACAGATCCTGGCCAAAGGCGGTCGTGAAGGCTCAGCCCCGGTACGGCTTGGTGAAGTCGCTTATATCTCTTTTGTACAGGATCCAGACGGCAACTGGATCGAAATCAGTCAGCGTAAATCCATCACCGGTTCACTGGATTGAAATTGCGCCTGCCAATGCAGTGTATCGAGTATAAAACAGCTGCCCTCAGAGCCAGTGTTTTATTCGATACACTGCACTAGAATAGCGTCTACTAAATATTGATCGGAGATGATTGATGGGTTTCTTATCTTTCCTGCTACTGGCTGCAATCGCTTATCTGTTATGGCGCATCAGCGACCAGGTGCCGGACATCCTGTTCCGCCTCAGCGAAATCCAGCGAGACATCGCAGAGATTCGCCGACGCAGCGAAAGTGCCACCACGTCCGGATCTAACGATTCCGACGACACACCCTGATCTTCGATTGGGCGAACACTTTACTGACGTGTCATGAACTGGCGCATCTGGTTCGGCCTGGCGATTACCGCGGTATGGATATTACTGGGCGTCACGTACATCAGCGTGAACATCGGCTGGCTCACGTTTACGCGTCTACCCGCCGAAGATCTGGGCAACTTCCTTGAAGGAGCCTTTGCCCCGCTTGCGTTCCTGTGGCTGGTCATCGGTTACTTTCTGCAACAGAAAGAACTCCAACAGAATACTGATGCACTGAGGTCCCAGGCCGTGGCCATCTCCCGCAGTGCTGAGCAGGCAGTTATCCAGTCCGAAAATCTTGCGGCCAGCGAAATTCATGCCCGTCAGGAGGCATTCCTGCAAATCGCACAATCTGTACGAGGCCAGCTTGGATCCATTTCCGGCCTGCTGTTCATTTCCAGCCAGGGTACCGGCGGCAATGGCGGGGTTTCCCCCAAAGAGCAGGCTGAGCTTTTTTCTGCGCAGGGCAGCGGCGTTGATCCCGAAGCTTTTTCCCGACGGTTACTCACCACACACCTCTCGCTGGAAGATGAGAACGAGCAATTTGAATTGTTCTATGGCACTGAAGTGCGCGCGCGCCATACAAACAACTTCATTTTCACCTTCGAACGACTGGTGCGCCGTGCAGAAGCTGCGGATACTGAAAGCATTATTACTGATGCTGTACGTGCAAGTGGGCACGGTTTTCTGTACCGCGTGATGAAGCGGCATCAGCTCAACGCGCCTGAGAAATGGTCAGATCACACCAAAACCGGTACTCACATCAATTTCTAACACCTGACAACAAACCTGAGGTCACTGCCATGATGGATAAATACTTTCTTTTTGCTGCTTTGCTGGCTGGTGCTGTAAGCACAAGCGCAGCAGCCGCTGACAGATTTGCTGCTGTAGAAATTAAAGCTCAGCATGTCTCAGGCTCAATCCATATGTTAGAAGGCGCCGGTGGAAATATCGGGGTTTCTATAGGCGAAGACGGTACGCTGATCGTTGATGATCAATATGCGCCGCTGGCAGAAAAAATTATCGCCGCGCTGGAAGAGCTGGGTGGCGATCGCCCTAAACTCATTCTGAACACGCACTATCACGGCGATCATACAGGCTCTAACCCGGAGATGGGCACTACCGGCACAATCATTGCACACGACAATGTCCGGGTGCGACTACTGGCAGAAGAAGAATTCCCCCGCTCTGGTCTACCCCTGGTGACCTTCGATGATGACCTCAACCTTCATTTCAATGATGAGACCATAGAAGTCATGCACCTGCCAGCGGGACATACCGACGGCGACAGCGTCGTCTGGTTCAAAGAATCTAACGTCATTCATATGGGGGATCATTTCTTCAAGAATCGATTCCCCTATATTGACATTGGCAGCGGCGGCGACGTCGATGGCTTTGTCAGTAATGTCGAAGCGGTGCTGGCCCGGGTACCTGAGGATATAAAGATTATCCCGGGCCACGGTTCGCTATCGAATCGAGCTGATCTGGCCTCCACAATCGCAGTTGTCAAGGCAACCGCGGCCGCGATACGCGACGCACTGGACAAAGGCACAGACAGTGCAGAGATTGTCGCTGATCTGAATGAGAGCTACCCCACCTGGGGCAGCGGTTTTATTACAGCCGAGCGATGGGTGCAGATTGTTCAGGCTGACACGTCTCGTTAGCTCTGAAATGAATCCTATCGAAAAATTTCACCGGGATAGATCCGCAGCATTTGATGCCAAAGATCCGATGGCAGCTGTCTGTACAGTTGCCAACGTCGACAACGACGGTCAGGTTCAGATACGCACCCTGGTTCTGCGCAACGTGGGTGATGATCTCGCCATTTTTATCAATGCCACCAGTCCTAAATGGGCAGCATTACAAAATACTTTTTCAGTGCAGACTTACTGGCCCAGCGTGGCGCTGCAGTATCGGCTACAGGTTTCCAGTGTACAGGTCGAGACGGAACTGGTTCACGAGAGCTGGCAGATGCGGCCGGACATGCCCAAACGCATGGATTGGCTTTACCAAAAACATAGGCAACAGAGCAGTGCCATTGCCTCGCGACAGGAGCTTCTTGGTCTGCTCGACGAGGTAACGTTACCCGAGCCGTTGATTGCGCCAGAACATGCCTCAGGTTTACGTTTAATACCGCATGAAATTGAGCGCCTCGATTTGAATCAGGACAATGGTGTGCACGACCGCACGCGTTATCGGTTGGACAATGACCAGTGGACCGTTACCACTTTGGTGCCCTGAACATCAGGCCTGGGGGAGCTCATCCAGTTCGGCGGTGACAATGCCCTGTAGATTGTCAAAACAAACCGCGCGGGCGATGTCTACAAAGCCCTGAATAAACGGGGCCTGGGCCTGATCCTTGCGTACCGCAGCATAAAGCGTCGGCCAGATCCCTTCTTCACCCAGAGAACGCACAACCAGATAATCTTTCTGCGTATATTCATACAGTGCCCAATTAGGTAAACAAGCCACACCACGGCCACTGGCAACCAGCTGAGCGATCATCGTGGTGAGCTCTGCGTGGCGGACACGTTTAGGTGCGACGCCAGCAACATCTAGAAAACTGGTAAACAGGTCGAGTCTGTCGGTGTCCACAGGATAAGTAATCACAACCTCGTCGGCGAGATCTGTGGGTTCAATCCACTCTTTTGCACGTAACGGATGGTCTTTACTCATCGCCAGCTGCGCTTCGTAACTGAAGAGGGGAAAATAGTGCACGCCGAGCTCAGGCACCGGGTCTGCGGTAATCACCAGGTCCAGATCACCCCGGCCCAGGGCAGGCAGTGGTGCGAAGTGAAATCCGCTGGAAATATCCAGTTCTACGTCCGGCCATTGATCACGGTATACATCTATAGCCGGTAACAGCCATTCAAAACAGCTATGGCACTCAATGGCCATGAAAATGCGCCCGGATTCGCCGCCCGCCAGCCGCTGCAGATCCCGTTCGGTGCTGTGTACTCGAGGCAGCACCTCGTCTGCAAGTTTCAACAAACGGGCACCGGCACTGGTGAATCTGACCGGTTTGGTCTTACGTACAAAAAGGGTGCAACCAATTCGCGCCTCCAGTTCTTTCAGCTGGTGTGAGAGTGCTGATTGAGTCAGAAAAACGCGCTCGGCTGCTTCAACCAGACTACCGGTATCACGCAATGCCGTCAGGGTTTTCAAATGGCGCAACTCTATGTGTGACATGAATCTCACTCATGATTTGAACTGGACATCTTGCATAATATTCATTCAAATATCTGCTGTCACGTCTACGCATAGAGTGTGTGCCAGTGCACGATGAACCCAGCTGTGCTGACTTAAAATACGCCGCATGTTTAACCCTAATACTTCAGTGATTGATGCGTTTGTTGCGCATTGCCTGACGGAATTTCAGCAACTTTTCCCGGCATCAAGCACCGAGCAGTGTAATGCGCTGCAGCAGGCTGCGCGCACGTCGCTGGAAACGTTACTGAACTGCGATTGTCCCTATCATGACATTCAGCACACGATTCTGGTCACCGAAGTTGGACAGACCATATTGCAGGGTCGGCAGCTGGCCCGCGGCGATCTGACAGCGCATCAATGGATCCAAGCTGTGGTGGCCATGTTGTTCCATGACATCGGCTATCTACGCAACCTCTTACCTGAAGATCAGCGCGACGATGCCAAAATCAACCCCGAGGGCGAGCGCGTGTCGATTCCAGCAGGCGCAACAGATGCCTTCATGACGCCATACCATGTCAACCGCGGCTGTCTGTTTGTAAAAGAAAGATTCGCCAATGATCCAGTTCTCGATACGGACTTTATCTGTGAATGCATCGAAATGACCCGCTTCCCGGTACCTAAGAGCAGTGCATACAGCGCAACCGATACCTTACCGGGGCTGGTCAGAGCGGCAGACCTCATCGGCCAGATGGCTGACCCACAGTACCTGCAGAAACTGTCACGCCTGTACGCAGAATTTGTAGAAACCGGAGAAGCTGCGCGTATGGGTTTCAACAATCCCGGTGAATTACGTGCTGGTTTCCCGGACTTTTTCTACGCCCAGGTACAACCTTACATTGGCGACGGTGTTGCGTACTTGAAACGCACCCAGCAAGGTCACCAGTGGATCGCCAACCTGTATCACCACCTGCATATTGATGAATCAAACGCCGAGCTTGATCCCAAGATCCGCGCGCCGGAGCTGGTCGTCGACAATCGTTAAGGCTTGAGCTGATGCAGCCCCGCTGCATGCCCGCTGGTAACCTGAGGTAGGTATCTTTAGAATCCGCGGCTTTAATGAAATTGGGTGTCGGTTGTCTGAAGTAGCTCCCCTCAAAGAATCCGAGACTGAACCAGCTCGCCCGTTGCGCATTGCTCTTCTGGGTTATCGCAGCAACCCTTTCAGTGGCGGCCAGGGTATCTACATTAAATATGTTGCTCGCGCCCTGCGCGATGCCGGACATCAGGTTGATGTGATTTCCGGCGCTCCTTATCCGGACCTTGACGACAACATCCGCCTGATCAGACTACCCGGGCTGAATCTGTTTGACACAGAGCAGCCCGGCCGCGCGCTGCGCTGGCGGCACCTGATATCGGCAACCGACACCTTTGAGTGGCTTTCAAAAATGTCCGGCGGTTTTCCAGAGCCCTATACATTTGGACGACGCATTGTTGATTTTTTCAAGAAAAATGCCAGCAACTACGACGTCATTCATGACAACCAGAGCCTCAGCTACGGCGTGCTCGAGCTGCAGAAAATGGGCTTGAAAGTGGTCAGCACCATCCACCATCCCATTACCTATGATCGGGATATCGCGCTTGCTCACGAACCTAATCGGGGCATGCGGCTGCTCATTCGCCGCTGGCACCACTTTCTTTACATGCAGACCAGAGTAGCCAGGCGGCTGAACAACATTGTCACTGTCAGCGAGAGTTCCAAGCGGGATCTATGCCGTGCTTTTAGGGTTTCGGATGCCCGCGTGGAAGTCATTGTTAATGGCGTTGATACCGATATCTTCAAACCCCTGCCAGATGTAGAGCGGGAAACCCGTTTGTTGATTACAACAGCCAGCGCAGATCAACCTCTGAAAGGCACACAATATCTGATCCCGGCATTTGCCCAATTGCGCAAAACATATCCGGATCTGCATTTAATATTCATAGGTCACCCCAAGCCAGGCGGCACCACGGCAAAACTGATTGAACAGCACAACCTCGCTCCGGCCATCACCTTCCGCTATGGCATCAGTGCCGAAACAATTGTTGAACTCTACGCCCGAGCAACAATAGCCGTGATACCTTCAGAATATGAGGGTTTCGGTTTACCCGCAGCCGAGGCGATGGCCTGTGCAGTGCCGGTGGTTGCGACAAATGGTGGTGCTCTGCCAGAAGTTGTCGGAGATGCAGGCATGACCGTACCAAAAAGCAGTCCCCAAGCGTTAACCGAGGCAATAGGCACCCTGTTAGAAGACAAAGAGAAACGCGAAGCTCTGGGCGCGCGCGGCAGAAAGCGTATGTTAGAACAATTCAGCTGGAGCAGAGTAGCCAGTAGACTCACCGATTATTACAACCAGGTGCTTGACGATGAGTCTTGAAACAATTGACTTTAAACGCCTGGACTTGAAAGCAGGCGAAAAAATTCTTGACCTGGGGTGTGGTGAAGGGCGTCATGCTATCAGCGCCTACCTGTTGGCACCGGTTGAGGTCTTTGGCGTCGACTTGAGTGCCGGAGATCTTGCAACAGCACAAGAGCGTCTGCAGGAGTTTGAACACGCACCCAGGAGCACCAGTCACCACTGCACATTCATTCGAGCCAGTGGTCTGAAACTGCCATTTGCGGACAACAGTTTCGACAAGGTTATCTGCGCTGAGGTACTGGAACATATCCCCAACTACCAGGCTATGTTGCTTGAAGTCAGGCGGGTGCTTAAACCTGGCGGTATATTTGCTGCCAGCGTGCCCAGATTTTTCCCCGAATGGATCTGCTGGAAACTGAGTGATGCCTACCACGAGGTGGAAGGCGGGCACGTCCGCATCTTTACCAGCGGCGAGTTACGCCGCGCGATAGAGTCTTTGCGCATGCGCCGATTTGCGCGGCATTGGGCGCACAGCCTGCATGTGCCTTACTGGTGGTTACGCTGTTTATTCTGGGAACAGGGCGAAGCAGCACCAGCAGTGCGCAACTACCATCGCTTCCTGGTCTGGGATCTGATGCAGAAACCCGCGCTCACAGCCTGGCTTGACCGCCTGCTCAACCCGCTTATGGGTAAAAGTGTTGTCATGTATTTTGTGAACGAGCTTTAGATGGACCCGGCCAGCCTGCAAAGAACGGCTCAATACATTGCTGACTTACAGCTGCCTTCAGGTGCCCTGCCGTGGTTCAAAGGCGGCATCATTGACCCCTGGGATCATGTGGAGGCCATTATGGGATTGACCGTCGGCGGTCACTACGCTGCTGCGCGTCACGGTTTTGACTGGTTGGCCGACACCCAGAAGAGCGACGGCAGCTGGTTAGCCGCCTACGAAGATGAAGAACCAGCGCAAGACACCCGTGCGGAAACCAATTTTGTGGCCTATCCTGCCACCGGCCTATGGCATTACTTCGTGGTAACCGGTGACTTGAAAGCTGTAGAAGAATACTGGTCAATGGTAAAACGGGCGATGAAATTTGTCGTCGATCTGCAAACCCCCGAGGGTGAAATCTACTGGGCGGTAGACCCTGTCAAAGGCATCTCACGTGATGCCTTGATCACCGGATGCAGCTCTATCTATAAATCGCTGCAGTGCACTGCTGCTATGGCAACACTCCTGCAGGAAGACCCCAGCCCCTGGCTGACTGCACGGGAGCGGCTGGGACATGCAATCCGTACCAAGCCACACCTGTTTGATCGGACCTGGCCATCGAAGAAACGCTATTCCATGGACTGGTTCTACCCGGTTCTGACCGGCGTTATCCAGGGTGATGCAGCCACCGCCCGCTTAGGACAGCGCTGGGATACGTTTGTGGAACCGCAATTAGGCTGTCGCTGTGTCGAAGAAGAGCCCTGGGTTACTGTCGCGGAAACCTGTGAGCTGATCATGGCCTGTCTCAGCGCTAACAAACATAAAGCGGCAGAAGAATTGTATAAAAATATTCAACGTTTCCAGATAGAGGACGGGAGCTGGTGGACCGGATACGTTTTCACTGATGATGTCCACTGGCCGGACGAGCGTCCCAGCTGGACTGCTGCAGCTGTACTCCTGGCTGCAGATGCGTTGTTTAAAATTACACCTGCGCACCGTATCTTCAAAGACCACACTGCATAGACCAGTCGGCAAAACACGCCCTGACACAACGCCAGGCAGGCTTAAATCCGCCTCAACACGCCAAGGGTTTTAGTCCCTGGCAGAGCTTCAAACAAACCGGAAGCGATTGCCAGATTGTAGATCGTATAAGGCGCCTGCCCACCTTGGGATGGGTCAGGGAAAATATCGTGAATAGCCAATATCCCGCCGCTCACAATATGGGTAGACCAGGTACGGTAGTCTGTAAGGGCCGCCTCCAGCGAATGACCGCCATCAATAAACACCATGGCTAAAGGTATCTGCCAGAATCGTCCAACCAGAGCACTACTACCGACAAGGGGTACAACACAATCCTCAAGCTGGCTGTTAGATAAAGTTCGACGCAACGCTGGCAGGGTGTCCATACGACCCAGAACTTCATCATAGAGTTCCGGATCGTGATACTCCTCACCACGTTGATGCTCTTCGGATCCGCGATGATGATCCAGTGCAAAGAGTAATCCTGATACAGACTGGCAGGCGCAACCCAGGTATACAGTCGACTTTCCACAATAGCTGCCGACTTCCAAACAGGGCCCTAGTGGGGAAACTTCGCAAGCCAGATCATATAATCGAGCGCCTTCATCAGGATCAAGAAACCCTTTTACCAGATCCGGGTTCAATGAAAGTTGCATATCGTCTCCAATGTCAGTGAGTTGCTGAAGTGCTGTTTTTCATAAAAACAGCAAAAAGTGTGACTTGCGACTTGGCAAAGTGCCTAACACAGCCTATCATCCGCGCCCGTTGACTTTCCTTTAAAGGATTGTCAATACAGTTTATCTCAGATGGATATCAGCAGTGAACGCAAACAGCGGAACGCAGAACATTATGCCAGCCACATCGATTTGTTCGATGGTGGAGATGGTTGTGCTGTGCGTGCTGGCGCTCAAAGTGGCCATCAAAGCGAGGTAGACCTAATGCGAAGGTCGCTCTAACAGGACCTTCCAGCATCCAACCGCGAAAGTTCTGTAAAACCAGACCTTCAACCGGCAATTTTCGAGGACCGAAAAATGGATGATTCTAAATCTCAGCAGACAGACAACGTTTTCAACGACAATCACGCAACCGCCAGTGAAGTTGGTTTGCAACGTGCTTTGACGTTACCGCCGCCAGAGCGCAGGTCAGATAACGACGAAAACGGTGACGAAGAAGGTTTTCAGACGTTTGTCCTGGGCTACAACTAGTCGTTTCTGACTGAGTCGACAACGGGTGAATGCCTGGCAGGCCGTTACCCACCCAGACCAAAAAAAATCAGTACAAAGGCAACGGGTATTGCACCGCACATGTAGGCGATCAGATTCAACAACTGATTCTGCTCATCGTCCGTGCTCAGCTTTAAACGGCTGCCCAGCACAAACCAGAGCGCACCGCCGATAAAAAAGGAAGTAATCAAAGTCAGTATCAGAACAGCCATAACAGCACCTGCGTGTTAAATCTCAAAGCTCTACTAAACTGCATACAGACACTTCTACATGGAGACGGCATGCAGAGTACCACGACCAAACCAAACAGCCATCGGCAATTGTTGATGTACTGTCGGGTTACCAATTCTCAGGGTGAAGCCACTACGCGCTTTGTCGATATGGCAACATTTTCACTGTGGCAATACTTCATGCAAAACCGGCATGGCTTCGCAGTGGCCGAAGTTTTCCCCTGTATCTGGTTGCCACAAAGACAAACTCAACAACATGAACGGTTGTTCGAACGCGCTGGTTTCAAACAGAATGTCAGTAAGCTAACGCTTGAATCGTTTGATGAAAGCCTGGGAATCAATCAAAGCCAGACCCGTTTTGTTGCAGCCAGCGATCTGGCTACTGTCAGCGCGCGTCTGGAGCACCACTGGCTGAAAAACCGGAATGCGCTCCTGACAACCAGCGAAGCGGGCAGTGCCATATCGACAACACCCGCAAGCTATGGTGTTACATCGAATTCAGTTGCAGCATCCCACGCGGCTTAACGCCACTCAGATCGGAAATCTGCTCGTAATGTGATGCAATATCGTCAGCATCAGCCTCTTCACCGAGGTTTACACCCTGATTTTCCACAATGACAGCCATTGAAAACTGTCCACCCTGGGCCTGAATGATCACGCCGTTTGGCGCGTTTTCGCTGACCAGAAAAATAGCCGCCGGGGTGACCAGTTCAGGACCGAGTTTTTTCTGCGCCGCTTCCGGTATCAGGTCTTCAGTCATCCTTGTCGCCGCCACTGGCGCGATAGTGTTGGTATGAATATTGTTTTTAGCACCTTCAATCTTGAGCGAATTCATCATGCCCACCTGGGCCAGCTTTGCTGCGCCATAATTCACCTGGCCAAAGTTACCGTAAAGGCCTGTGGGCGAAGTTGTCATCAATATCCGGCCATAATTCTGCGCACGCATAATCGGCCACACATAATGGGTACAGTTTGCCGCGCCGGTCAGATGTACATCCATGACCATGTCAAAGTCGTCCATGCTCATTTTTGCGAAGGATTTGTCACGCAGAATACCCGCATTGTTGATCAGAATGTCTACGCGGCCCCAGGCGTTCATCGCGTCATCAACCATACTTTTAGCACCAGCCCGATCCGACACTGATCCGCCGTTGGCGATCGCCTCACCACCCGCGGCCACAATCTCGGCAACCACGCTTTCAGCTGCTGCGGAAGAACCACCGGTTCCATCCATTGCACCACCGAGGTCATTGACCACCACCTTGGCACCGCGCCGAGCGAGCTCAAGCGCATGACAGCGGCCCAGACCGCCACCGGCACCCGTGACGATCGCCACCTGATTTTCAAAAGATATTGTCATTTTTATTACTCCAGTTGAGTTAGCAGAAAAAAGAATTCAAGGTCGAATGCCAAAGTGTACCGGCCCCAGCAGAGTGTCGAGCTGCGGCTGGATCCAATCAATCCAATCACACAACATCGGGCGGGTTTCACGCGGGTCTATCAATTCGTGTACTGCAAACGATTCAGCACGGGGAAAAGGCGATCGATTCTGGCGCAGTTGATCTTCATATTCGCGACGCTTTGCATCCGGATCATCAGCAGCTTCGATCTCGCGTCGGTAAGCAACGGCTACACCGCCTTCCAGAGGCAGTGCACCAGATTCGACAGAGGGCCAGGCGAGAACGTAATTACCCGGCGCATAGTGTGCAGCGGTCGCGACGCCAAACCCTTTGTGCACCTGAACAACGGCCCAGGGCACCGTAGCCTGAGCTGCGGCAGCTACCGCAGCCATACCGTAGCGGATCGTGCCACTGCGTTCCGATTCAGGGCCAATCATAAAGCCTGGCTGATCAACAAAATTAACCACCGGCACATGGAAGGTGTCACACATCTCGACAAATCGCCGATATTTCTGTGCCGCCTCAGCGGTCATCGCACCCGCATAAAAGTTGCAGTCATTTGCGAGTATACCTACAGGCTGGCCGTCGAGACGGGCCAGACCACAAATCTGGCTGGGACCAAAGTCAGCGCCAGTTTCAAAAAAACTATCCTGGTCAACCACCATATTCACTATGGCGCGCATATCAAATGGTGCATTGGATTCTCGTGGCACCGAGTTAAGCAGCTCTTCTTCCATACGATCTGTTGGATCTGAACAAACCTGACGCGGAGTACGTTCCCAAACGCTGTTGGGCAGGTAACTGAGGAATTGGCGCAGCTGAGAGATGGCATCGTGCTCATCTTCAGCAAGGTTATCGATCACCCCGCTGCGCGAATGCACCTGCGCGCCTCCCAGTTCGTCTTTAGACATTTTGACGCCCAGCGCTCGCTCAACCAATGCAGGGCCACCAATCAGCACCTGGGCGGTATGTTTTGTCATCACCGCAAAGTGTGACGCGACCAGTCGGCCTGCAGGAAACCCTGCAACAGCGCCCATGGCGCCAGATACCACCGGCACCTGGGACATGGCATCGGCGATAATTTTGAAGCGCGGTTCGGCAAAAACAGGATCTCCAACAGTGCCGCCCTTCTTTGCCGAGCCTTTCACACTGCCGCCACCACCTTCCAACAGACGAACCAGCGGTACTTTATATTGCACCGCCAGGTGTTCTGCATAAACGCTTTTGCGCAATCCGGCCGCGTTGGGTGAACCACCCTTCAAAGTAAAGTCTTCACCGCCTACAACCACGCGACGTTGATCAATTTTCCCGAAGCCGACCACATAGTTGGCGGGTACATATTCCTCTATGTCACCATTGTCATCGTAAACCGGACTGGCGGTGGCCTGTCCATGCTCGCGAAAACTGTGCTCATCGAGCAGCACTTCGATCCGTTCACGAATCGTTAGACGACCTTTACTGTGCTGTTTGGCTATCCCGGCCTTACCACCCTGCTGCTTCGCCAGGTATCTACGGCGTTGCAGCTCTTTGATTTCAGCTTCCCAGCTCATGGTCAGGTGGGGTCAGCAAAAACCGGGGCGCGGTTTTCAAAGTTGGCAGTGACAGCCTCTATCTGATTCGGTGAGCCGATCAAAATCGTCTGCAACGCGGATTCAAGCTCCAGACCGATACGTTCGTCCGCATGCCAGGCTATTTCCAGCAGCTGCTTGCCAGCGCGGATGGCATCAGGAGATTTACCTGCAATTTCTCTTGCCAGCTGCAGCGCGTGATCCAGAGGGTTTTCTGACACATGTGTCACCAGTCCTAACTCTTTGGCTTCGTACCCATTCAGAATTTTACCGGTAAATGTCAATTCCTTAGCCACGTCTAAAGGCACCAGGTCACGCAAAGTCTGCGTCAGACTCATGTCCGGGATCAGGCCCCATTTAATTTCCATGATCGACATTTTCATGTCGGGCGCAGCAATGCGTATATCCGCACCCAGCGCAATCTGACAACCGCCGCCATAAGCCACACCGTGAATCGCGCTGATCACAGGGACCGGCAGACGTTTCCAGACATAAGCAGGCTGCTGAGCGTGATTTTCTGGACGTTCACCACGTTGCAGAAGTGCAGCAGTAGAATTGCTGCCCGACGCGCCAGCCTCTCCACCAGATTCCTCCGCCATGCGCGCAAAGCTACCCATATCCAAACCCGCACAAAAACCACGTCCGTTGCCTGAAAGCACAACCGCCCGCACGTCGGTTGCTGCAGCGAGTTGCTCACCTGCGGCAATAATGGCAGCAAACATTTCCGGGCTGAGGGCATTGTACTTATCAACCCTGTTCAGCCTGACATCAGCAACGCCGTCCTGTACATCAATGGTGACCAGTTCTTCACTCATAACTGCTCCTCTCCTCGTCTTCGTGGGATTTTTTCGAGCGCAAATTCTAGCACACTGGAAACCTGGAGGCGCCGTCTAGCCGCGCTGCCGGCATTTGTAAAACCGATGCAAAAGCATCCCTAAAAAGGTCAGACGCTATGCCGTAATCGGACTAACTCAGCTAGGGTGACATGCCTGAACAATTCAAACCCTGGCCGACTCAAATATGAACGTTGTCAACCTTATCGAACAACATCCACTCCTGCATGCTGACATCAGAGCATACGGACTGCCACCCGCAAAAATCACCGGTATCGCGCGCGATATATCCGCTCAGCTGGGTAGTGCAGACGGCAACCTCTGCCATGTTCTCAACAGTTTATCGACAAGAGACTTCATCAAGCAGATCAACGCAGGTGTGGTGGCAGCAGAAAACGGCATTTCGGCACCGCTGGCGCAATCGATTGTCCTCACGCTTGCGCCCTGGATAGGACAATTTCATGTCTCCCGGATCGAGGCAACCTGAGGTAATCTAACATCATGCATTTATGGCTCCTCGAAGACGACCCCGCTCAGGCTCAATTGCTGATGGGATGGTTGCAAACAACCGAACATACCGTTCAACACTTTGATCACGGACAGGCACTGATTGACGCGTTAGATACCTCAAAACCAGATTTTGATCTCGTTGTGCTCGATTGGGAGTTGCCGGACGCTACCGGTATCGAGGTTTTGCACCACATCCGAAGTCAGATTCAGTGGCATGTGCCCATTCTTTTTGTTACCCAGCGAGAAGCGGAAACTGACATTATCAATGCCCTGGCAAGCGGCGCCGACGACTACATGATCAAACAGATCAACCAGGGTGAGTTTCTTGCACGCATCAATGCGCTGGGCCGTCGCCTTGCCAATCAGGAGCTTGATTTTGAAATTGGTGCTTATCATTTCAAACCGCAAAGTCAATCTGTCCTGCTGAATGGCGAACCTTGCGAACTGACCAGCAAAGACTTCGAGCTCGCCTGGTATCTGTTTCGACATATCGGCCGTCTGCTCTCACGAGACCAGCTTCTGCGTGATGTCTGGGGTGTCACCGGGTTGAATACGCGGACTGTGGACGTCCACGTCAGCCGCATCCGCAAACGCATGAACATAAACCCGGAACAGGGTTTCCGCATTAAAACCATCTACCAGCACGGCTATCGTCTGGAACAGATGTGAAAGCCTTCACCAGCCCCATCCGCTGTATTTTTCTCACCTTAACCCTGCTGGCCGCGCCCACCAGCTGGGGCGACGATTGGCTCTATACCGTGCGACCTGGGGACGAGCTGTGGAATATTGCCGCCAACTATTGTGGCAGCGGTCGCTTCGCGCAGGCCATCGCTGATCACAACGGCTTTACCAATTCCGCGCAGCTGCAGGCAGGTCAACGTATCGCCATTCCAACATCGCTACTGGCCTTTTCTCCCAGTAACGCAACCGTGACTGCGGTAACCGGGAATATTGTGTTACTGCGCCGCGATGGTAATCAGTCTCCCGCTCAGGCAGGAGATGCTGTGAACATGGGTGACCATATCATCAGTACAGACGGTGCAGCTCTGGTTGTTTTTGCGGACGGTTCCCAGATCAGCATCGCGCCCAACAGCAGGGTTTTGTTTAACAAGCTTACCGCCTTTGGTCCCGCGGGTATGGTGGATACCCATTTACGTTTTACCTACGGTCAGGGTGAAGCAACCGTCAAACCTCAGAATCGCGGCGATCGCTTCCGCATCCAGACGCCGGAAGGCATTGCCGCGGTACGCGGCACAAAATTTCGAGTTGGCCGCGCCAAGCGGGAACAGCAGCCCGTTGTCTCCACTACGGAAACCCTTGAGGGGTTAGTGGTGTATTCCGCCCAGGGACAGAACACAGATATACCTGCAGGCTTTGGTGTGGCTGCCAGCATGGGTGGGATTGTTAAAGAGGCGTTGCTGGTCGCCCCAGTTTTTAATGAACTCCCGGCGCAGGTCACCGCCGAAAGCGCAGTGTCCTGGCAAACATTAGCCGGTGCAGAGGCGTATGTGGTCGAGTGGTCTCATCAGAACCAGCCGGAGATCGTTTTCAGGTCAACATCGTCTGGGGCGACAGAAACCCAACCACCACAAACACCTGGAGCCTATCTGCTCACCGTACGCGGTATTTCCAGCAGCAGAATTCAAGGCAACAATGCCACACAAACGGTAAATGTACTGGATCCGGCACCTACCGGTCTTGACGAAACCATCAGCATCAACGGCCAGGTCACATTCCAGTGGCGCCAATCGCAAGCCGCACAACGATATTCTATCGTGGCAACTGCGGATCACTGGGAAAGTGAGAAAAACTGGTTGAGTTCACAGACATCGTATACTGCTGAGCTGCCCGCGGGCACTTATCAATGGCACGTAAAACCAGACCAGGGCGCTATCTCTGAAACTCGCTCATTTACCATCCTCCCCGCGCCACCAGAACTCCTTTCGGTGAGTCTGGAGAAACTGTCTGTGTCTGTAGCTATTGAACCCGCGATGGAAGGTGTCCGTTACCGCATCGAGTTGCTCGATTCTGGTGGCGAGGTTGTGCAACAAAAACTCAGTCGCGGCGACACCGAAATCGAGCTACCCAGTTATGGTCGCTACCTGCTGCAAGTTGCTTCCGAGCAGAACTCCCTGCACAGTGAGCCTGTTACAACTCAGATTGAGGCGCAACAGAAACCCTGGTGGCTCCTACTATTTTTTCCTCTGCTGGCGATCTAAAAACCGCCGCCCGACGCCCGGATCCACAATTCAGATTCAGAGTGGAATCTCTGTTGCTGTTGGTGTTGGCCGGGTGTTTCGTAGCCGCAGGGCACCAGTTTCAATGGTTTTCAGGCTTTGATCGCCTGCTTTACGACGCCGGCATTCAACGCATGACCATTGAGCCAGACAAAAATATTGTCATCGTTGGCATTGATGACAAAAGCCTGCATGCATATGGTCCGTGGCCATGGCCCCGCTCTGTACAGGCAGAGCTGCTGGTGGCCATCAACGCCCATCAGCCCGCAAAGGTCGCGGTTGATATTATTTATGCGGGCACAACTCCCGATGACCAACCTCTGGTTGCAGCCGCCAGCCAGATCGAACAGCTCACCTTACCGATGATGATCGAATCCCTGGGCACGCGACAACAACACATCGAAGTTCTGCCTTTCACAGACCTGTTATCCAAGGCCGACCAACTGGGTCACGTTCATGTCGAACTGGATGAAGATGCCATTGCGCGCGGGACCTATCTTTATCAGGGTGTGGGCACGCCGCACTGGCCGCACCTGGCGCTGGCGCTGGCTGGCGTCGACACTTTCACGCCCACTGAGGATTGCAGCACCACTCAACCCAGCAGCCTGTTTCTGACGAAGTGTAACTATGTAGGCATTAAGTTTGCTGGTGAATCTGGCTCTTTTCCTCAGGTGTCAGCCTTGGATGTGTTGCAGCCCGCCGACGACGCCCTCCTCACTCAGGCACTGACAGGCAAAACGGTGTTGGTGGGCTTAACGGCAAGTGGAGCCGGAGATTGGGTGACCAGTCCGGTCAGTGGCGATAACGGGCCATTACCGGGGGTTGAGTTTAACGCAAACCTGCTGAACTCCATCATTCAGAACAAACTTGTGATCCCACTGCCAGGTTCCTGGGCTATTTTCATGGGGCTTGTGCTGGTGAGCGCCTGCAGCTTCATGTTGCCTCGTCTGAAACCAAAACAAGTTCTGCTCGCTACCGTAACATTTGCCCTGATACCCGTTGTTATCAGCACTGTCTTACTGTCCCAGGGACTGTTCCTGTCGTGTGCAGCAACAACAGTTGCTGTCCTGCTACTGTATCCTGTGTGGAGCTGGCGCAGGCATGAAATAGCCTGGCAGTTCATCAGCCGTGAACTCACCCGTATTGATGACCAGGAACAGCTCTGGCGGGCGCGTTCGGGAAATACCAATACAAGGCTGGATCAAAACGACGTGATCTCGGCGCTGAACCAACTTTTTGGTCAAAAAATTGTTGCGGTCCAGCAGGACAACGGCACCACACTACTGCAAACGGATAACACAAAATCACTCAACGATACCCAGGCCGACCTCTTAAACTCAGCCAGTCAACAGTATTTCAGTTCTCCGACTGAGCAGGCCGTGCTGCCTGGCGAAATTCTTGCCGCTCAGATCAGCCGTCTCGAAACGCGCGCAAGAGCCGTACGCGAAGGGCGGGAAATGGGTTTAGCCGGCTTGAGCAGAATGTCTAACGGCGTATTGATTCTGAGTGCGGTGGGTGAAACCCGATTTATTAATCAGGCTGCCGCAGGTCTGCTGCAAGCCGACCCAGAAGACACCAGCAATGCCCTTGCATTGCTCGCCCGCATTACACCGCCGTTAGGGCAAAGCTGGCTGGACATTATGCGCGAAGTAGTGCTGGATAAATCACCGGTGTATTTCGAAGGGCGCAGCGCTGATGGCCGCCCCATCTACGTCAGTGCAGAACCCCTACCTGATTCGAGCAGGGAGCTGTTTGCCGGTTTCTGGGTGATTACATTTTCAGATTTATCCGCAATTCGCGCAGCTCAGGCTCAGCGCGAAGAAGCGTTGGCATTCCTGTCACATGACATCCGCTCACCTTTACTGTCGGTGCTGGCTCTGATTCGCGGTCAGCAGGGTGCTTCAAAACTGCTTAAAGACATAGAAAAATACACCCAGAAAGGTTTATCAACGTCTGAACAGTTCCTGCAGCTTTCTCGATTGCAGCTGCAGAGCGATTTTGAGAGGTACGAACTGCCCCTTGAGCAGGTCGTTTACAATGCCATTGAACAGTCTTTCACCCTCAGCAGAGAAAAAGGCATCACTGTTTCTACTGGGTCCGGGTTCGACTCGGAGCTTGAAGACAATGGTATCTGGATCTACGCAAACGGTGAACTTCTCGAGCGGGCCTTTGTTAACTTGTTAATAAACGCCATAAAATACAGCCCCTCGAACTCCAACATCGCTATTGATCTGAAATTCGAAAGCAGCAAAGTCCAGATACTGTTTACAGATCAGGGTTATGGTATTCCCGCGGAAGAAATTCCGCACATATTCGATCCTTTTTTTCGCTCTTCAGAAAAACGGCTTGCCGAAAATCGAGGCGCAGGACTTGGCTTACGGTTCGTAAAAACAGTAGTCGAAAGGCACGCCGGCAGCATTGAAGTCGCCAGCACCTGGGGGGAAGGTACAACCTTTATCGTGATTCTGCCTTACTCGGCTAACCCGGAATCGGGAGAATGATCATCAGTCTTCAATGATCGCCAGCACCTGGTCTTCTTCTACCTGGTCTTCAGGCTGCACGCACACCTGCTGCAACACGCCATCACAGGGGGCTTCTACCGGTATTTCCATTTTCATCGACTCAAGAATCATAATGACATCGCCTTCGCTGACGCTGGCACCGGCGGACAATAGAACCTTCCAGACGTTTCCGCTTACTTCACTTTCCACTTCATGTTTGGCCACTTATTTCTCTCCTGTTATACGATCAACAATACCAGTATCTACGCGACCCGCCAGAAAATCTGCTGACTGCAGGATGCGGCGCAGCAGAGTGGCGTTGGTCTTAACCCCTTCCACCGCAAAAGCCTGTAGTGCAACACACAGCCTGCCTATCGCCAGTTCGCGAGTCTGGCCATGAGCGATCACTTTCGCCAGCATCGCATCGTAGAAAGGTGTGACCAACTGCCCCTGCGCATAGCCGGTTTCAATACGCACGCCGTACATCCGGGGTGGTCGAAAAACTGACAAGCGGCCCGTGGAGGGTAACATCGACACTGAATCTTCTGCATAAAGACGTGCTTCAACGGCAAATCCTTTGCGCTCAGGCTGCATCGGCAGGACTTCGCCCTGGGCCAAACCAATCTGCAAAGCCACCAGATCACAACCAGTCACACTTTCAGTAACCCCATGTTCAACCTGTATGCGGGTATTCATCTCCAGAAAGCCCATATCTCCAGCAGGTGTAAACAAGGTTTCCAACGTACCTATGTTGTCATACCCCAAACCAGCACAGACCTCCGCACTCTTCATGGCCTCCCGCTCAAGCCTGTCCGGCGAAATCCCTGGCGCCGGGGATTCCTCGATCAACTTCTGGTTGCGTCTCTGCACGGAGCAGTCACGCTCGTAAAGGTGAATAGCGTTGCCTTTTCCGTCACCCAGAATCTGGAATTCGATGTGCCGCGGCTGCTCAATATACTTTTCCAGATAGACACCCGACTGATCAAAAGCGCTTGCTCCGATTGCTCTTGCTCGCAACACAGCGTCTTCCAACAGTGCAGGTTCATGAACAATCTGCATACCCATGCCACCACCGCCGCCGCTGGGTTTGACCATAACAGGGTAGCCAATTTCTTCTGCAGCAGTTGCTGCACTTTCTGCATCCTGCACTTCATCGGAACCGGCAAACATCGGAAAGCCCTGCTCAGCGAGCAACTCACGTGCCGCAACCTTATCTCCCATCGCCGCCAGCCACCGGGGTGACGGACCGACAAACGTTAAACCGCTATCAATCACTCGCTGCGCAAACCCCGCGTTCTCAGCCAGAAAACCATAGCCAGGATGCACCGCATCGGCGCCGCAGTTCTGTGCAACAGCCAGCAGAGCGGCCTGGTTCAGATAGGTGTCCGCCGGCAGCACACCCGCAAGTGGGTAGGCTTCACTGGCTTCCGCGAGATAGGGTGCACCCGCGTCAGCTTCAGAATAAACTGCGACTGACTGGAGGCCCAGTTCTGCACAGGTACGCACAATTCGCCGGGCGATCGCACCACGATTGGCGATGACTATTTTTTGCATATTGTGCTTGTGTGCAACGACTCATCACGCCCCAACAGGGGCGCTATGAGTGTCATGTCCTGTTGTGCCTGCACATATTCCGTCCATGCCGCCACAAAGCCGCCAAGCCCTCGACCTGCTGTTGTTCGAGTCTGCAAACCCAGTTGTTCGGCGCGCTGCACCGCTTCAAGCATGCGCTTTCCATCCGCGTTATTGAGTTGCACGGCAAACATATGTGTGGCCTCGGGGCCGGAATGATCTTCGGGCACCGGCAGCGGTGAAGCACCTAAAGCGCTCTGCAGACAACCCGCAAGACGCTCTTCCTGCATCTGTCGCAACAGATCTATGCACTGCTCCAACATCCAGCGCGTCCAGTACAGCGGGTGATCAGACAGGGCTTTATAGGTATTCCAGTCCATCAGGGTTCACAATGACAACGACTGCCCAGTGAGCATTTCATAAGCCTGCAGATATTTCTGTAACGTCTTTTCTACAATTTCGTCCGGCAGAACAGGTCCAGGCGGAGTTTTATCCCAGACACCATTCTCAACTAACGTTTCGAGATAGTTGCGTACAATCTGTTTATCAAAACTGGCTTGCTCGCGGCCGGGTTGCCACTGTTGTGCGGGCCAGAAACGTGAGCTGTCCGGGGTAAATATTTCATCAATAAGTAACGGTTCAGACTGCCCTTCAACAAGCCCGAACTCAAATTTGGTGTCGGCGAGGATAATACCGCGCGCGCCAGCATAATCGCGTGCGCGGCTGTACAGTTTCAGCGTTGTCTCCCGCAGCCACTGCATCAGGTCTTCACCGACCTGATCGACCCCTTCTGCAAAGCTGATATTTTCATCGTGGCCGCTGGCAGCTTTGGTTGAAGGCGTGAACAGGGGTTCTGCAAGTTTATCGCCGTTTTGCAGCCCGGGCGGCAGCATAATGCCGCAAACGCTGCCTGTCGCCTGATAGTCTTTCCAGCCGCTGCCCGTGATATAGCCTCGGGCAATACATTCAATGGGAACAACAGCGGTCTGCCGACAGAGCATTATACGTCCGCGCAGCAGATCCTGTTCGGCAGAAGACAGCCCCGGAACGTCCGCAACATCAGTGCTGAGCAGGTGATGGTGCACCTCAGCGGCAAAATGATCGAACCAGAATTTGGATATCTGCGTTAACACAACCCCTTTGCCCGGCAATCCATTATGCATCACCACATCAAACGCACTGATGCGATCTGTAGCCACTATCAATAGCGCCTGCCCTCCATCGGGCAGAGGCACATCGTAAAGGTCACGAACTTTACCCGCGCGTTTATTGGGTAACGACAGATCTGTGTGAAGTAGCGCAGTCGCCATTACCTGACCTCCGTGATCAATTGATCAGGCAACACTGCCGCCATCAGCCATATACACCGAACCGGTCACAAACGCACCATCATCGCTGGCCAGAAACAGCATGATATTGGCTATATCTTCAGGCTGCGCGTAGCGGCCCAGAGGAATGCTTGCTTCCATGGCTGCTTTTGCCTGTTCCGCTGCACCGGGCGCCATACCTTCTTCAAGGCTGCGCATCATACGGGTATCCACCGGAGACGGATTCACTGTGTTCACGCGTATGTTATCCGCCGCCACCTCTTTGGCCGCAGATTTCATCATGCCGATCACAGCATGTTTGGAGGTTACATAAGGGGCTACGCCTGCGGCCCCTTTTACACCAGCTATGCTGGAAGTAATGATGACACTGCCACCACCACGTGCCTGCAGCGCGGGGATCGCAGCTTTCAGCCCAAGAAAGGGGCCTTTGACGTTAACCGCCATCACCTGTTCAAAGCGCGCTTCGTCATAATCGACAATCGAGGACACATCACCTTCGATACCCGCATTGGCCAGGAAGGTGTCGACACCACCATAACGCTCTGTCGCCGTATCGACCATGGCC
>Ga0180435_10001802_pt1 | contig 22140 bp, 23 predicted proteins | sample SS_ome_3_FD_132467 | JGI IMG/M metagenome (GOLD analysis project Ga0180435, IMG submission 132467) | Hypersaline lake sediment archaeal communities from the Salton Sea, California, USA - SS_3_S_1 metaG | ecosystem: Environmental > Aquatic > Non-marine Saline and Alkaline > Hypersaline >...
GAAGAGTTTATGGGGGAGGAATACAGAGCTTTTGTCGAAAACAACAATCTGTTTATATTGCTTGCACCGGGCAAAGATTGGTCGATCAACAGTGAACAGATTGAGTTTATAAATAACCGATTAGCAAACAACATGCATGTTGATAATATTTTCGTTCTCACTCATTACTTAATGTGGTTTGAATATGACGATGAAAGATTTGATGGTATAATCCCGAATGGAAAAACAGGGAAAGACGGAGAATCGAATTTCTGGGATGAAGTGCTTCCGCTGTTTGGGGAATATGAAAATGATGTATATTTCGTTGCGGGAGACGTAGGAGCTTTTGCAAATGGTTCCGAGATTGAGTATCGTAGGGCGGCGGACAACAGACATTTTATCGCAAGCGGTATGGGCGGCGGAGTTAGAGACAATTATTTGGTGGTCGATATAAACAGCAAAGGTGAAGTGAGATTCAATATTATCGCTTTAAACGGAGATGATAAAAATGCATTGGGCAGAATCGAAGACCATATGGGTGATGTAAGATGAGGGAGTTATTAAAATACATTGAACAAAGAATTAAAAACAGACCCGTTATTTCGTTGATCGCTTTTGTTTCGACTATAGTTTTATGCGCAGCTTTGTTTTTCGGTATGGCATTTTTAGCAAGAACAAGTGATTCCTTCAGAGAAAGCGGCGGGAAGGACAACTATGTTTTGAAGAATTATGATGAGATCAATGATTTGAGAGCTACAAGAAGAGATGAAAAAATATACTTTGATTTTATAGAGATTCCTTTGCCGCAGGCGATTGGTATAAAAGTCGATTTGCGTGTCGTTATGAAAGATCCTTATATGGATATAATCCTCGACAAAGGGGACATTTATGAAGTTGCTTTTTTTATGGATAATGTTTTTATGGATAAGATTCTTATCGATACCCAAGGAAAATCCCTTCATAATATCGATTTAAGCAGCAAGCTGATATCAAGCGGATATGATTCTGTGGTTATAAAGCCGCTTGAAGGAAAACATTTCGGAGCAGCTTATATAAATTTCTATCAAGCGAAAGAACAGAAGCTGTCATTGGAAGATATTCCGAACCAAAGAGTATATTTGACGACTGATGGTGAAGAGAACAACAGACCTTATGATGTCACCGGTCTGCAGACGTCTTTTGTTGATTATCAAAATGGAGAGCTGGTTTTGGAAATATTGAGTGTACATCAAATGAATATAACCGCCAATCACATTCAAAACGGAAAAGGGAAAATCATCGGAACATTTGAAGAGAGTACCGAAATTCCACCGTTCGACAAGAGTGCGGACTTGGATAAACAATATAAGAACTATGTTGTCAAAGACGTAAAAGAAGAAGATGTTCTCAACAAAGGTAGTTTATATATAAGCTATAGGATTCAAGGGGCGGCTGAGGATACGATATCAAAGATATACCCGTTTGACAGATATAATCATGAATTATTCAACAGTACGAATGTTAGAATGGATGACAATATCTACGAATTTGATTTTATAAATATCCAAGATGATATCCTAACCTTTACGGGGGAGAACATCACAATTGATAGGACGATGTTTATTCCGAAAGGATATGTGCTTAAAATCGATGAGGGACAGAGGATAAACCTTATAAACGGAGCATATATTGTTTCACGATCGAGCGTTCTTGCAGAGGGAACAGAAGAAAAGCCTGTACACATTACAACAGATGACGGTACGGGCAGGGGTATTGTGTTTATACAAGCGGAGAACAAATCAGAATTGCGAAACGTAGTTTTTACAAATCTTAATACGCCGGCAAGCGGCGCTTGGATTTTGACAGGAGCTGTTACTTTCTATGAATCAGACGTAGTGATCGACAGCTGTGTTTTTAGAGACAATGTTTGTGAGGATGCACTGAATACCGTGCGCTCAGATTTTGAAGTGAAAAACTCAAGGTTCGAGAACACCTTTGCTGATGCATTCGATTCGGATTTTTGTGTTGGAGTAGTGAAAGACTGCAGCTTTGTGGGAACAGGGAATGACGGTGTGGACTTTTCTACATCGACAGTTTCGGTTTTAGACACCGCTTTTTTGAACATCGGAGATAAAGCGATAAGCGGGGGAGAGAAATCCACTATCGATTTTAAGAACATACGTGTTAATGGTGCAGAAGTCGGGGTTACCAGCAAAGACACGTCGGTTATAACCGGACAAGGTGCAGATATAAGGAATGTGACAATTGGGTTTGCGATGTACCGAAAGAAACCGGAATTCAATGGTGGGAAAATCGATGTATTTGATGCAACCCTTAACGGAAGCATCGGTATTGACTATATAATCGAAAAGGGCAGCGAATTGAAACTGGACGGCAAGCTTGTTCTAAGAAGAGCAGCGCCGAAGGAAAACATATTGATCGAAAAATTGATAAACGGAGAACCCATCACATGAGAAATAAATTGAGATATGAATTTAAATATACCTATGAAGGGGTCTTGTTCGATGAAGTTTACAACGAGGTTATGCTGCACCCTATGATGTTTAGGGAGATATATTATGAGCGAAGCGTACATAATATCTATCTTGATGATATTAAGCTTGGGAACTATTATGACAATCTGCATGGCGTTAAAGACAGGGTTAAGCACCGTATCAGATGGTATAATGATGATTGCAACGCTGTGAATCCGACATTGGAGTATAAATGTAAAAAAGATAAACTCGGTTGGAAGCACTTATATAAGATGCCGGATTTTTCGCTGGACACTTTCTTCTGTTGGGATGATTATATTGAAACAGTATATAAGGCTTTTGAAGAAAAAGGGAATGATATTATAATTGCAGATGAAATATCAGCTGAAATTCCGACCTTGCTTAACAGCTATAAAAGGAGATATTTTATATCATCGGATGAGAACTTCAGAGTTACTATCGATTATGATTTAAAATATATGAGTATGGGGAAAAGATATGCTTTTTCGGTACCGTATTATGATGATAGAATTATTATGGAACTGAAGTTCGATGAAGATCAGTATAAGAATTGCAGCAGCATTACATTGCCTTTCGGAAAGAGGATAAGCAACAATTCTAAGTACACAACGGGAATGAATGCTATGCATTTTAATAAGGCTTTGCCGCATTTGGGGGAATAGGATTATGATTATCGTTTTGTTTGTATTGCTTGTAGCACCCGGAGTTATATCGGCTTCTTTGCATAGGAAATTAGATCGCAAGGAAAAGGAAAAGAAAAATTACTTTTTTACTTGGCTTGTTTATTCGTTTTTCATTCTAGCGATTGGGTTTGCTTTTATGTATTATACGAGAGCAACGGACGGTTTTATAGGGAGATTGAACACATTTATCGGCATTGTGGATAAGTTCACTATGTCAAGAGCTTTTGTAACATTTGCTGCTAACGAAGGCGTTGCTTTGCTTTCGGATGCTTTGATGCTTGTGCTTAGACTGCTTTCGAGATGGTGCGCTGTGAGTTTTGTTGCTTCTGTACTGCTGCCCTTCCTTGCAAGAGTTTTGAAGATATTCTACAATGGGATTTCGAAGAGAATAGGCGAATGGGTAAATAAGAAAACAAAATAATTTCGTATAGAAGGAACCATTAACGAATTATGGAGTATGAATATGAAAAAGAACAGGCAGACAGAAGAAACCTTTGGGTCTTATGACGACAGGGGTCATTGGAAACCGCCGTATCCATGTAGTTTCTCGCCTTTGTTTTCCAGAGGATTTAGTCTAAAGAAGTTATTGAAGTTTCTATTCGGATGGGGAGGATATCTATACCCTCGCCATGTCTTCTATACGCTTTTGGCTGTAGGAACTTTCTTTCTTCTAAAAAAAGATATTGAGAGTTTTGAATACTTCTCGTTTGGTTTCATAGGTTTGATGCTATTGAGAAACCTGATAATGGTTGTTATCATATATGGGGGATACAATCTTTTGCTCTACAGGTTTAGAGTTGAAGGAAACAAGAAGAAGTATCATCCGGATTGGCTTCAAAATGACAGCAAGAAGTTTATTTTCGGAAAACAGCTCTATGATAATATGTTTAGAGCCTGCGTAGTTGGGGTTACGACTTGGACAGCGTACGAGATAGCGTATATTTGGATGTATTCGAAGGGATTATTGCCCTTTGCAGGGTTGAGATCCAATCCCGTATGGTTCTTTGCTTTTTTCCTTATAATCCCATTGATCAGAGAAACCCATTTCTATATTGTGCATAAAATCCTGCATACACAGTGGATGATGAAACATATTCACAAAGTTCATCATATGAATCCAAACCCGGGACCGTGGTCCGGGCTTGCGATGCACCCTATAGAGATGATACTGTATTTCAGCGTTTTAGCGGTTCATCTTATTATCCCGTCACACCCTATTCACTTTTTCTATAATGCACAGCTTACGGCACTTACACCTGCGCAAGGACATTCGGGATTTGAGGGACCGCTGCTTAAAGGATGGCTGCCGGTCGGGGACTACTTTCACTATTTACACCACAAATATGTCGCATGTAACTTCGGCGGGCCTACGATACCTTGGGATAAGTGGTTTGGTATATTCTATGATGGAGAGGGTAAATTCGTAATTAAGAAGGTGAAGCTGATTAATAGATCAAAAAAATAAAATATAAAATAAAAAGGATTTATGGAATAAATGTCGAAGTATATAAGGGTGAGCGATTACCCTCTTTTTTTATCAGGAGGATTAGCGATTACCCTTGGAGGATGGGATGAATTCAAGAGAGCGTATATGGGCGACAATAAATTTCAATGAACCCGACAGGGTTCCTATAGATTTGGGCGGATCTCAGGTGACCGGAATTCATGTTGATGAATACTGTGACCTGGCAAAGCATTATGATCTGGATGTCTGTCCTCCGAAAGTATACGATCCTTGGCAGATGTTAGCGATTCCTGATCGAAAAATGTTGAATCGCTTACATTCTGACATCATGGTAATAGATAATTACTTGCAGCCATTTAATCTGGAAAGCAGAGATTGGAAGAGTATAACGACCAACCCGGGAAACGAAGTATTGATGTCCGGTGATTATAATCCGATAAAAGATGAGAAAGGATACCTGCACATTCAAGACAAAAGCGGAAAGAACATAGCGCAGATGTCACCTACGGGATTGTATTATGATATTGAAGCTCCGACGCAGATGACATATGATTGGAAGTTCGCGGATCCGGATAAATGGAAAAAATCCATTCCTTTGTATAAGGATGAAGATCTAAAAATTATGCAGAAAAAAGCAAAGGACTTATATGAGAACACTGATTTCTCGCTTTGCGGAACTTTCTTAAAAGGCGGACTTGGAACGAATGCGATATTCGCAGGCCACACTGTATGCGATTGGTATTGCATATTGACGGCGGAGCCGGAATATGCAAATGAAATTCTAAGAGCAACTGCCGAAAGAGCTATAGAGAACAGCGGGCTATACCTGCAGGCTATTGGTGAATATATCGATATAATGCTGCTCTCTGGAACAGACTTCGGATCGCAAAAAGCGGAAATCTTTAGACCTGAGATATTCAAAGAGCTGCACAGACCGAATTATAAACTTGTAACAGATTATATACACAGCAATTACGATGTAAAAATTGCACTACACAGTTGCGGATCTATATACAATATTATAGAATACATTATAGAAGCAGGAATAGATATTTTAAATCCGCTTCATGTTAATACCGCCAACATGGATGCGCAGAAAATAAAGGACGAGTTTGGAGGCAGGATAGTGTTCTGGGGCGGCGGTGTTGATACACAGACAGTGCTTCCCTACGGAACTAAAGAAGAAGTTATAAATCAAGTCAAAGAAAGAATCGAGATATTTGCTCCGGGAGGAGGCTTCATACTCTCACCGGTGCATAATTTGCAGTACGGTGTACCCCCGATAAACGTAGAAGCGATGATTGAAACGGTGGTAAAGTACGGGAAATATCCGATTTAACGGAAAGCAGCCGAGTATTTTAAGAAAGAGGTGTAGGCAATCGAGCGTGTAACGATAAATGATATATCTAAAGAAATAGGTGTTTCGCCTACCACTGTCTACAAGGCATTAAACGATAAGCCAAAAGTCAGCGATGAGATGCGAAAGAAAATACTCAAAAAAGCAAAAGAGATGAACTATAAACCGAATAAGCTGGCACAGGGGCTTGCAAGAGGCACAAAAACTATTGGGTTTATAATTCCGCATTATCCTATGAACTTTATAAGATATGTAGAAAACGGAATAAAAGCAAGAATAAATGAGTTAAACGATTATAATATTAAAGGCATAGTAAAACAGCCTATGACTTCACAAGAGACTGTTTTGGCGGCAAAGGAACTCATAGGTGCAAACGTGGATGGGATTATACTTCTTTCAAATCAAGTTGTTCCCGGAATAAGCGAGGTCTTGAAGGAAACGGGTGTAAAAGATTTGCCGATAGCTGCAATTGTTTCCGAGCCGATGGACGGAACGCCGATTGTAGGTACAGTGAGAAGTAACGGACAAATACTTGGAAGTATGGCAGCACAATTCTTGAGCATGTGTGTTGACAACAGCAAACTGTTTGCTGTTCTTATACCGGAGGAAGATGCGGTTATCCATACGAAATGCTACGAAAGCTTTCTTCGTGAGAGTATGTCGAGAGGAATGCACTCCACGATGTTGTTTAAATCTTCCTTGGGTAAAGATAAAGATAATTATAAAATTGCTGAAGAAATTATTGAACAGAACAAAAACATCGGTGGAATATATGTTGCATCCAATAACGCCGTAGGCGTATGCAAATATTTAGAGGATGCAGACAGAAAGGATATCACTGTTATCGGACATGACTTATATCCGGAACTTGCTCAATGTATTGAAAAAGGCAGCTTGAAGGCGACGCTGTTCCAGAATCAGTACCTGCAGGCAAAACAGGCAGTTAACTTCATGGTCAGATACATCACGGGTTCGGATAAAGACTTCGGTACAAGGTTTTTAAGACCAGAGCTAGTTATGAATACCAATCTGGAATGTTACAAAGAATTCTATTAAATTTTTAGCATAAGGGTTAGCGCTAATCCTAAATTATGGAAATATCTCGCACCAGACAAAAATGTGCTAAAAAATATAAATAGGATTAACGATAATCCTAAGAATTGACAGAGGGAAAAATGGATACTAAATTTGAAACTGACAAGTATAAAAAAAATTATGGAATAGAGCAATTCAGCCTTGACGGTAAAAGTGCAATTATTACAGGAGCCGGCAGCGGACTTGGACTCGAGGTCGCTAAGGGTTTTGCTCTTTCAGGAGCGAAGGTTTCTTTGGTCGATATCGATTTTGACAGTATTAAGAAGCTAAAAGGTGAACTTGAGGGAAACGGATGCGATGTTATTGCGATCTGTGCAAACATAACTAAATCAGAAGAGGTACAAACAGCTGTTGAAAAAACGATTGAGAAATATAAAAGAATAGATATACTGGTAAACTGCGCAGGCATCACGAGAAGAATGCCCTTGGAGGATTTCTCGGAGAAAGATTGGGATTTGGTCATGGATGTGAACCTGAAGGGATCCTTCCTGTTTAATAAATATGCTGGCAGGGAGATGCTGAAACAGAAAAAGGGAAGCATTATTAATTTTGGGTCACTGGGTTCTCTGGTAGCGATACCGAACAGCTCAGCCTATTGCTCAAGCAAAGGCGGCGTGGCAATGCTCACTAAAACTGCTGCGGTTGAATGGGCGGGAAAGGGTATAAGAGTAAATGCGATAATACCCGGTACTTTTAAAACTGCTTTGCTGAAACAATGTATTGAAGAAAATCCTGCATACGAACAGGAGATGCTGAAAAGATTTCCAATTAGTCGATTCGGGGAACCGGAAGAAATTGTCGGAGCGTGTATCTTCTTAGCTTCGGAAGCATCGTCTTTTGTGACGGGTCATCTGCTTTATGTTGATGGCGGTTGTATAGCATATTAATAATATTTACTTGAGGCGGAGGTAAGAAAGTGATGAAGGCAGCAAGATTATACGGACCAAAAGATTTAAGATTGATGGACGTACCGATACCGAATGTTGGGGACGATGATGTTTTGATCCGTGTGAAGTATTGTGGAGTATGCGGAACTGACTATTCAATATATTCCGGTGAGAGCAGCTTTATTGAAGCGGGATTGGTGAAGTTCCCGATGACTTTGGGTCATGAGTACTCCGGGGTAATCGAAAAAGTCGGTAAAGATGTGACTGACTTTGCTCCTGGGGATAGGGTTGTTGCTGACACAGGCATTTCTTGCGGGTGCTGTGATGATTGCAGAGAAGGCAACTATCTTCGATGTGAAAAAATGCAGGCTGTTGGAACCATCAACGCTAAGGATGGGGGCTATGCGGAGTACACTTCAATGCCTCAAAGGCATGTGTTCCGCCTGCCTGATGATGTATCTCTAAAGGAAGGGGCTATAGTTGAGCCGGTTGCGACAGGACTTTATTCAGTTTTACAGGGCGAAGTTGGAATTGGAGATGATGTATTGATAATCGGTACAGGACCTATTGGACTTGGAGCTGTACCGTTTGTGAAGCTTTCGGGTGCAAAAAAAGTGATACTAGCTGGAAGAAAACCGTATAAACTGGACATCGGCAAACAGCTTGGTGCAGATTATCTGATTAATACGGTAGAAGAAGACATTGTTGAAAGAGTAATGGATCTGACGGACGGAAAAGGTGCTGACGTGATAATCGAATCATCGGGCAGTGTTGACATGTTCGCTAAATCTACGGAGATAGCAGCAATAGGATGCAGAATCTCGGTGGTAGCTTTCTATGAACAACTTATAAACAATATAAATATGGATCTGCTTGTAATTAAAGATATAAAAATCCACTCTGTTATGGGAAGCCCCAACATGGGACCAAAAGTGATCCAAATGATGGAATCGAAGAAAACAGATTTCACTCCTTTGATTACTGAAGTATATCCCTTTAAAGATGTAAATCATGTATTGGAGAATTTTAGAAGCAACAACGAGAAGAGAATAAAAGTACTTTTAGAATTATAAAGAATGATGAGTTTTCTGGTCCGCTGCTTTTAACAACGTGTTATAATATTGATAAGCAAAGCTGCTGACTGGATAAAATAGAATGTGTAAAACATTCAAAAATCTTATGGAGGTAATAAGAATGAAAAAATTGATTGTGTTCCTATTAGTACTGTTAATGGTTGCAGGCTTTGCGGCCGGATGTACCAAAACTCCAGTAGCAGAGGAATCAAAAGCGGAAGAACCAGCAAAAGAAGAAGCGGCGGAAGCTCCAGCAGATGAGTATGATCCTCTTGAGCATCCTATCGCATTCACAATGGCTTTGAAAAGCCATCCAGTTGTTCAAATCATGATTGCAGGTTTCTTAAACAGAGCCGAGGAATTAGGGTATGAGCCAAAGTTGTATGCTCCGGATGATTGGGACCTTCCAAAATCTTATGAGCTGATGGAAGCTGGTCTTGCACAGCATAAGATCGAAGGTATGTGTATCTATATTTTTGATGATTCTGTTGACCAATACATCAAAAAGCTTTCAGACAGCGGCATATATGTGGTAACAGGACATACAAAAGTAGAGGAAGGAACAAAACCCGGATTGTCAGCATGGGCAGCATGTGATGCTGTAGCATACGGAAAAGCATCCGCACAAGCGATTGGTAAGGCGATTGGCGGAAAAGGAACTGTAGCGGTTACAGAAGGTAGTTTCAATCCAACAGAAGACGCAGCAGCAAAAGGCTTTGCTGATGAGATGGCTGCAAGCTTCCCCGATGTTGTAGTTTTGGATCCTGTTGAAGAGGGATTTGATACACCTACAGCTATAGACAGAGCAACAGCTATTATGCAGGCAAACCCAGACCTCGTCGGTGCTTTCTCAACAACAGGTGCTGGTCCTTCAACATGGGCAGGAGCACAGGAAAACACAGGAAAATCCATTGTAGCTATTGCAATGGACTACAGCAGAGTGAACCTTGACCTCGTTAAAGAAGGAAAGATATATGCAGTTGTAGCACAACCGCTGTATGATGAGTTTGCTATATGTGCAGAAATGCTCGATACATTGCTGCGCGGCGGAGAAGTAGAATATAACAATCTATTGGATGCTCCTCTCGTAACAACTGACAATATCGACGAATACTATGAAATTCTTTCAAAGGTTGAAGATGCTTTTGAAAAACTAAATGACTAACAATAGCATATAAGAGTATTAGGTTGCGGGTAGACCTTTTTATAAGGTCTGCCCTAGCCTAAATTTTGAAGGGAGAAACTGGTTGATGTCAGATTATGTTTTGGAAGCAAGAAATATAATAAAAACTTTTCCAGGGGTTAAGGCTGTAGATGATGTTAGCCTTGAAGTCAAAAAAGGCGAGATTATGGGTCTGATCGGTGAAAACGGTGCCGGGAAATCTACAATCTTAAGGGTCATGAATGGTCTATATAAGCATGGAACATACAAAGGAAAGATATATGTAAATGGCAACGAAGTAAAATTCTCTTCACCGCATGATGCGTTGCTTAAGGGTATCGGTTTTGTGCCGCAGGAAATAAACGTTATGGATGATTTGACGGTGGCAGAGAATATCTTTGTGGGGCATTTATCATCGGATAAAAGCTCTTTTACTAGTCCGAATGTATTAAGCAAGCGGGCAGCGGATTTTCTGAAAAAAAATAAGATAAATCTTGTACCGCAAATGCGTGTGAGGATGCTGAGTATTGGGCAAAAGCAGCTATTGATGATTGCAAGGGCATTGTCTTGGAATCCGAATGTCCTGATTTTAGATGAGCCAACAACCGCACTTTCGAATGAGGATGTTGACAATCTGTTTCATATTGTAAGGGATTTAAAAGAACGAGGAACGAGTATCGTGTTTGTAACACATAAGCTTGAGGAGATTGTCTCTCTTACGGACAGTGTTACAATCTTAAGAGACGGAAAGAAAATTTCGACGTACCAGAAAAAAGAGTACAATACGAATAAAATAGTTACTGATATGGTGGGCAGGGAGATTTCTAATATGTACCCCAAACGAAGAACTAATATTGGTGAAGAAATATTGCGGGTTGAGGGACTGACTGTGGAACACCCGAGGATTCAGAATCGCAACCTGATTGAAGATATAGAATTTAACCTAAACAAAGGAGAAGTGCTGGGTATAGCCGGACTTGTTGGATCGGGAAGATCTGAAACATTGGGTGCGATTTTCGGGCAGCTTCATCACAAAAAAGGAAAAATATATATAGATAAAAAAGAGGTGTCGATTTCTAACACCGGCGATGCTATTAAGAACGGTATTGCAATGGTTACCGAAGACAGAAAGAACGATGGACTTTTGATGCTTGCAAACATCAAACAAAATATTGTTTTAAGCAACCTAAAAAAGATTATTAAAGCGCTTCGAATAAAAAAATCGCTTGAAGAAGAAGTTGCAAACAGTTATATGAAAAAGCTGAAGATAAAAGCGACAAACGCACAAACGATGGTTGTTAATCTTTCTGGAGGAAACCAACAGAAAGTCGTTCTCGCAAAGGCATTAAACAGCGAGCCAAGAATTCTGATGCTGGATGAACCAACAAAGGGAATAGACGTTGGTTCGAAAAATGAGATATACAATTTAATAAACGATTTGGTCGAAATGGGCATTTCAATCATTATGGTATCAAGCGAACTTCCGGAACTGTTGGCGATGTGTGATAGGTTTGTCGTCTTGGCCGGGGGGAAAGTAACCGGACAACTTGATAAGAGAGAAGCGACACAGGAAGCTATTATGCTGAAGTGTTGTCTATAAAAGCATAATTTTTCTAGGAAGCATGAGGAGGGGAAATCTTTTGAACACAAACATAAAAAGACCCATAAAAGGATTCGTTTCGGCTATAAAGCGAATACTTGCAGTTCAGGAAGTCACAGTATTGATTCCGCTGCTGGTTTTGGTCGGAATCGTGACTGCAATTAATCCTGTTTTTGTAGACCCGGGTAACCTAAGAGCTTTGGCCAGAATGTTCTCGGCTTGGGGATTGCTTGCGATTGGTGAAACTTTTATAATATTGATAGGCGAGATAGATATCTCAGTAGGATCGATGGTGTCTTTCGCAACGATGTTTTTGGCATATATGATTGCAATGCTGGGTCTGCCGCTATATTTGGCCATAATACTCACCATTGCCTTGACGGTTGCACTTTCATTGATAAATGGTTTATGTATCGTTAAATTGAAAATACATGCGTTTATCACAACGATTGCAATGCTTAATATATGCAGAGGAGCAGCCAGGGTTTTGTCATTTGCCCGTTCTATTAAGATTTACGGACTCGAAGGAACAGAGGGTTTCAGCAGATTTGGAATGGCAGAACCATTGGGAACAAATTGGGCGTTTGTTATATTCATAGCGTTGATAATAGTAGGACAGTTTGTATTGCGTAAAACCTCTTATGGCAGAAAAATCTATGCAACAGGCGATAACAAGAATGTTGCAAAGATTGCCGGGATCAACATAGACAGAGTGAAAATTTCGACATTCGTAATCAGCGGTGTTATGGTAGCTCTTACTGCGATTTTGCTGCTTGCAAAGCAAGGCACAGCGAATCCGAATTTCGGGCAGGGATGGGAGCTTATGATTATTGCAGCAACCGCTATCGGAGGAATAAGCCTAGTCGGCGGTTCCGGGTCAATGATAGGTACGTTAATCGGAGTTGTATTGTTTGCGACAATATCGAATATATTGATACTTTTAGAGGTAAATCAGCACATGCAATCCGTTCTTACCGGAATTATCATGGTATTGTCCGTAATAATTGATATAAGAAGACGCAATAAACTATTAGGAAATGCGGCTTAAAGATTATGCAACAGCTATATGGTGAAGGAGGAAGATTATATTGTCAACTAACGACAGGGTAAATATAGACAACAGAAATATGAATAGAATTCCATTTATTAAGCGAGTATTACAGGGTCAAATCATCACGATTCTGATTGCCTTAATTGTGCTGATAGTCACTTTTTATTTGATAAATCCTCAATTCTTGTCCGATGCCAACGTATTTTCGTTGATGAAAACACTCGCATTTTATGGTATCGTTGCTGTTGGAGAGACGTTGATTATTATCGGTGGAGATATCGATATCTCCGTTGGCTCGACTGCCGGACTGGGTGCGGTTTTGAGCACATATTTGATGATGGAATTCAACTGCTTCGGTATGCTCGATACCCCTAATGAGTGGATAGGTGTAATCCTTTGTATGATTATTACGATAATAGTCTGCTCGGGAGTAGGGTTAATCAATGCAGGTTTGATTGTCAATCTAAAGTTGCCGCCGTTTATTGCGACAATAGCGACATTGTATTCGGTTCGCGGGGCGATAATGGTTATAACAAATGGGAATCCAATTTATCCACTTCCGCTGTTTTTTATGGATGGTCTCGGTAGATTTGAAATCCCCTTGAGCGAACTCGGAGGAATATCATTACCGTTTATCTTCTTCATAGTATTTGTTGTGATTTTCGAGTTTGCCTTAAGAAGGACAAATTTCGGACGCAACATATATGCAACAGGAAGCAATATTGAAGTTGCAAAGTTGTCCGGAATTAATACCAACAAAGTAAGATACATAAACTTGATAATAACCAGTATTCTCGCAGCATTATCAGGAATGTTTGTTGCAGCTTTCACAAGGCAGGGATATCCGCCGATAGGTCAGGGGTGGGAGCTTCAGATTATTGCTGCGACGGCAATCGGAGGCATCAGCCTTACCGGCGGTTCCGGATCAGTTGTCGGAACTCTAATAGGCGTTCTGATAATGAGTGTTTTGAATAACGGACTTGTTGTTTCCGGAATAAATACTTTCCTGCAAAGTGTTATTGTAGGAGTCGTAATACTGGTTGCAGTGTACGTGGATATCTTGAGAAGAAACAGAAAAGTGAAATCATAGATATTATAGGAATCTAAAGAGTGAAAGAAAATGAAAAGACTACCGATAAAGACGGCAATTTTGGTTTTAATATTAGTACTGCTTTCCCTTGTGTTTATCGGCTGTGCTGCAGAAGAAAACATATATATTCAGTTCAGCGATGAGGTTTTTAAGCAGTGTGTTAAAGACAGCTTGGGTATAACGGAAGATCGAGAGATAACTTTCGAAGAAGCGGAATCGCTTATCAAGATTGACTGTTTTTATAGTTTACCGATAGCATTGGATGATTTGAAGTATTTTCCCAACGTTGAAGAACTATTGATTTATGGAGCTTATATCGAGGATATCTCCCCGGTGAGCTCCTTAAAAAAATTAAAAGATCTATCGATTTGGGAGACGAAAATAGATGACATCTCCGGAATTGAGGGTCTTGAAAGCATAGAAACATTAGGACTTATCATGGTGCCAGTTTCGGACATAACACCAATAGCTGACTTAACTACTATAAAATCGCTTACACTTTGGGGTACGGGTGTCAAAGACCTAGAACCTGTCTCGAACCTCGCATCTTTGGAGCATCTGACATTACAGCTGAACGATATATCAGATATATCAGCCTTGGCAGACTTAAAGAGCTTAAAAGAGATTGGAGCGACAGCAAATAAAATCGACGATATATCCGCTCTTGCAAATCTCGAAAAACTGGAATTTTTATATTTGGACAGCAATATGATTACGGATATAACTCCGATTGCAAACTTAACCAATCTTAAAAAGCTGTATATAAGAGATAATCCCATTGAGGACTATTCCAGTCTGTCGAACTTGGATTGTGAAGAGATATTGAGATAATAAAAAGGAGTGAAAGAGAGATGGAACTTGTAAAAAGAATCAAATCTGCAAATGTACAGAAAAGTGAAATAGCGATATTTTGGCTTGGGCAAGCGGGTTTTTTAATTAAGGACAGCGAAGGCAGAAAGATCGCAATCGATCCATATCTTACGGATTGCTGTGAGAAAGAATTCGGGTTTAAGAGATTATCCCCAAAGCTTATTTCGCCGAAAGAGCTGACCGTGGATATACTGTTTTCGACACACGAACACTTAGACCACTTTGATATCGATGCTGTCCCTATCATTATGAAAAACAAAAACACGAAGCTCGTTGGAGCTAAGCCTTCTATTGCAGAGGCAAGAAAACTCGGCATTGATGAAGAAAAACTGTTCCAGGTTGATGAAGGAGATACTTTGAACTTGGATTGGGTAAGCTTTACCGGTGTTTATGCAGACCATGGAGAACTGGCGCCTGAGGCTATAGGGGTACTGGTGAAAATAGATGGTATCACGATTTACTATACGGGAGATACTGCATACAGACCGGAGAATATGAAAGCTGCGATAGATGAAGAGCCGGATATCATAATGCTTCCTATCAACGGAGCATACGGTAATCTGAATGCCGAGGAAGCGGTAAAACTCGTAAAAGATACAAAAGCAAAAGTTGCCGTTCCCTGTCATTTCTGGACATTTGCCGTCCATGGCGGAGATCCGCAGATCTTTGATGATGAGATGAAGAAGAATGCGCCGGATACGGAAGCGAAGTTTCTGGAGCAAGGCGAGATGTTTATATACTGCGGGGCATAGTAAATGATTACTATTCGCCGATATCGGTTTGTTTGATTACTTAAAAACTATTAAACACCGCAAGATAATAAAAGAAAAATATGATAAGGCATTGCCTAAAAGGAAAAGAGGGTGTATACTGTAGATAACTGGTACTACCAGTTTATAATTTTTCAGCGAAAGGCAGTGTAATGGGAAAATCTATCGTAACGGATATTGCGGAGAAGATTAAAAAACTCGTATTGGACGAGAAAATGAAGCCGGGAGATAAACTCCCTTCGGAACGTGTATTATCTTCCTTCCTTGGTGTAAGCCGTAACGCCCTTAGGGAAGCTTTGAAGACTATCGAAGCCTGGGGGCTTTTGGATATCCGCCAAGGCTCGGGTATATATTTGAAAGATCCGAGCTATGAAGCGATCACTGTGCCGATAATGGCGTATTCCGTCGGAGACAAAGATACGCTTTTGGAATTGATCGAAGCGAGAAAAGTCGTTGATGTTGAAATATCAGCACTTGCTGCAAGAAGAAGTGATGATAAAAACATCATACCTCTTACCGAATATTTGGACCGAAGCAAAGGGAATGCTGAATACTTTTCCAAGGATGGAGCATCGACAACGGATTTTGAATCACTGATAGGAACGATTGCAGGAAACCGTATACTCTCGTCTATACAGGAGGCTACGCACGTCCTTTGGAGAAGCAAGCAAAAGGAAATCGGGCTGTCCAGTACACATCCTGATATTCAGTATTCGGAGCATATGCTTATATACAAGGCGATAGTGAACAAGGACGAGATCGCTGCGCGGGAAGCGATGATATACCATATCGAATCACCGCTGCGGCATTTGGACATGTAAATATGATTTTTTATATACAAACTGGTAGGACAACTTTAGTTTTGTTTGAAAGCTGATTCAAAAAAATAAAAACAATGCCGAGCAGAAGAAATCGATATGCTGGCAGAAGGAGGAATTTTGGATTATCAAAACAAAAGCACGATACCGGTTATCAGTACTTTTAACGGGAATATGACAAAGAAAGAACTCGTGGATTTTGCACTTCAACTGAGGAGAGATGTAATTGAGCTGACTTACTATTCCGGCACACAGTCGAGCCACGTCGGGGGGGAACTCTCCTTGGCGGAAATAATGGCCGTATTATACGGGGATGTTCTGAACGTACGGCCGGAAGAACCGGAATGGGAGAACCGAGACAGACTGATTTTGTCCAAAGGACATTGCTCGGCGGTCCAATACTGTGCTATGGCGTGGAGAGGATACTTCGAGCGGGATGTTTTGTTTAATGAGTTTAACAGAGTAAATGGAAGACTCCAAGAACACGCGAATATGGAACTCCCGGGTATTGAAGCTCCGACGGGTTCTTTGGGTATGGGCCTCTCAAACGGTTGTGGTATGGCATGGGCAGCGAAGCTTGTGAACAAGCACAAGATACCTCCTTATAACATATACGTGATACTGGGTGACGGAGAATGTACCGAAGGACAGACTTGGGAAGGGGCTATGCTCGCAAAACAGCAGCGCTTGGACAATTTGATTGCGATTGTGGATTATAACAAATATATTATCTCCGCCTCGACTTATGAAGTTATGGACTTAGAACCGTTCACTGAAAAATGGGAATCGTTTGGATGGCATGTTCAGATGATAGACGGTCATAATATCGATGAAATAAAAGATGCTATAGATAGTGCTAAAAAGATTGAAACAGCACCGGGCAAACCGAGAGTGATAATCGCAAACACGAAAAAAGGTAATCCGATATCCTTTATGATGGAGGATGCTATAAACTGGCACGCAGGACATTTGGACGATGAATTGTATAAGAAGTGTATGGAGGAATTGGGATTATGAGCGAAAAGATGATGTATGGGTCTTCGTTGAAAGGAATGCGGGCGACTTTGGGAGAAACGCTTGTAGAGATCGGAAGAGAAAACGAAAAAGTCGTTGTGATAGACTGCGAGACGGGGACAGCAACGAATATATTGGAGTTCAGAGATACTTTTCCGGATAGATTTGTAACGACTGGTGTCGCCGAACAGAGCGGATTGAGTTTTGCATTCGGTGTTGCAAGAGCAGGGATGATACCTATAGTACCGCTGTTCAGTTCATTCCTCACAAGAAGGGCATGTGACCAGATTTTCATCCAAGCAGGATATGCTGATGCTAATATCAAGCTTATCGGTTGTTATTCCGGTCTCACTTCACCGAACACGGGAGCTACACATCAATCGGTTAATGATATATCGATAATGAGAGCGATGCCGAACTTTACGGTTATCGAGACAGCAGACCCTAATGAGTTAAAACAGGCGCTTAATGCGATGATGGAAATCGAAGGTCCTGTTTATCTTCGGATGATCAGGGGAGACATAAAGAAATATGATGTCTCTTGTGTTCCAAAAAATCATGAATTCAAAATCGGGAAATCGACCGTCTTGAAAGAAGGAAAAGATATAACGCTGATTGGAAGCGGACTTATGGTCTCGAGGTGCCTGGAAGCGGCAGAGATGCTCAAAGGGAATAATATTGAAGCTGAAGTTATAAATTTAAGTGCTATAAAGCCTTTTGACACCGAAACGGTCTTAAAATCGGTTAAGAAAACAGGAAGAGCCGTCACTGCGGAAAACCATTCAATTATCGGAGGTGCGGGCAGTGCTGTTCTGGAAAACTTGAGCGACAAATGCCCCGTTCTGACAAAGATGGTGGGGATTATGGACAAATACGGAGAATCCGGAGAACTTGAAGACCTCTTTGGGAAATACGGGCTGACGAGTGAAAAAGTATTCGAAGCGGCTTTGGAATTGATGAAATAATTAAGAGGAGAATTGAGATGTATGTTTATAACACGGATGAGTTTCCGTATGTGGAATTTGGAGATGAGATAAAAAGGCAGATAAGGCTGGTTTTTTCTCCCGATATCGGCAATGAAAAGAGCATAAATATAGTAATATGCAACATTCCTCCGGGAGGTATTTCCGAAGGGCATGTTCATGAGGACAGTGACGAGATTATTCATTTCGGTATTGCAGGAGAGGTGAAGATTGACGGAGAAACTTTCCCTGTACCGAAAAACAGCTTTGTTCTGGCGCCGAAAGGCAGCAACCATGAATGTGTCAACACGAGTGCAGATGAAGAAATGCAGCTTATATGCATTTTTCTTCCGGCATTCAAAGCATACGGTAAATACCCTGATTTGATAGATAAGACAAAGGAATATCTGAAAAAATAGAGCTTTTGAAAGGAGAGATATATGGATAGAGAATATGAGGGCAAGGTCGTTGCTGTGACCGGAGCCGCCAGCGGAATCGGTCTTGGAACTGCAATACAATTCGCTAAAGCCGGTGCAGATGTCGTTGCACTGGATTTGGACTTGGAGAAGCTTTCGGAGCGCCTGGCGGATAATAATATAACCAAAATTAAAGTCGATATCACTGATGAAAGAGATGTCGAAAAATGCTTTTCTGAAATCCTCGAAAAATTCGGAAAATTGGATGTCCTAGTTAACAGTGCAGGTATCATAACATTCATTAAAATGGATACGCTTGATGGTGATACTTGGGATAAAGTCATAAATGTGAATTTAAGAGGAACTTTCTTTTGCAGCAAGGAAGCCGCAAAAATAATGAAGCCGCAGAAAAGCGGAGCTATAGTCAATATATCCGCAGGAGCGGCAAAGACCGGAGGTATCAATCCCTCGCCGAGCTATATCGCATCAAAAGGCGGAATAAACAGTTTAACGTTCCACTTTGCAGTGCAGCTTGCGTCATTCGGTATACGTGTAAATGCAATTTGTCCGGGTCCTATTGATACTCCGATGATGGACGCACAGGTGAAGCTTTCCGGAGCAAAAGGGGACGGAAAGAGTACTGTCGTAGCTTCGGTTCCGCTCGGAATTGGATATGCTGAGGATATCGCTTACGGTGCGATGTTTTTGGCATCAAACGTAAAAGCAAGGTATATTACCGGGGAAATACTCGATATCAACGGCGGCTTATATATGGATTAATATTGGCTAACAATTTGGAGGAAATTATAAGTGTTTAGAACAGATGAAGTAAAAGAGATTTACGAAATGATGGTGCGGATGCGCTTTTTCGAAGAAGAGACGTTGAGGTTATATAATGAGGCGCTCGTAACAGGCTCGCTGCATCCGTATATCGGGGAGGAAGCGATTGCCGCAACTGCCACTCACTTGATGAAGGATGGAGATATGCTCACGAGCACGCATAGGGGATTAGGTCATTGTATTGCGTGCGGAGTTGAGTTCAATCCTCTGATGGCGGAACTTTTCGGAAAAGCCACGGGTATCGGCGGAGGAAAAGGCGGCTCGATGCACATCTTTGATGTAGAAAAAGGATTGCTCGGTACGAATGGAATCGTGGCAGGAGGCACTTCGATTGCGGTTGGGGCTGCATTAAATCTAAAGGATATCAAGAATACGGATAATATAGTTTTTTGCTTCTTTGGAGAAGGAGCTTCAAACGAAGGAGTTACTCATGAAAGCATGAATCTAGCTTCGGTTTGGAATCTGCCGGTTATATTCGTATGTGAAAACAATATGTATCAAGTGTTCACCCATGAAGAGGTAAGCTGCTCAGTCGAAAATATCGCTGAAAGGGCAAAGGGATATTCTATGCCTGGAGTAACCATAGATGGGAACGATATATTTGAGCTTGAAAAAGCATATAAGAAAGCTATAAAAAGAGCACGTGCCGGAGAAGGACCGTCCTTTGTAGAATGTAAAACTTATAGATGGGGAGGACATTGGCCCGGAGATGTACATGCCTACGGCGGATACAGATCCACAGAAGAGGTTGATGAATGGAAGAGAAAATGCCCGATAGAAAGACTCGGGAAGCATGTTATCAAGAATGGATTGGCAGCAGAAAAAGAACTTCAAGAAATTAAAGACAAGGTTAGCAAAGAAGTTGATGAATCTATCAGTTTTGCGACGAATAGTCCGGAACCGGACGTATCCGAACTGATGAAACATATATTTGCCTAAATAAGGGGAAGAATTTAAATGGCTAAGATAAAATATTCAATAGCAATAAGGGATGCACTGGCAGAAGAGATGCGTCGAGATGCCGATGTTTTTATTATGGGAGAGGATATCGCAAGCTTTGGCGGTGTGTTCGGTTGTACACTGAATCTGCCCGAAGAATTCGGGCTCAAAAGAGTGCGCAGTACACCGATTTCTGAAGCGGCCTTTGTAGGAGCAGGACTCGGAGCTTCGATAAGCGGTGCAAGAGCGGTTGTAGAACTGCAGTATGTTGATTTCATACTCTGTGCTATGGACCAGCTTGTGAACCAAACAGCGAAGATTCACTATATGTCAAACGGCAAGGTTGAGGTTCCGTATACTTTACGTGTCCAGCAGGGATGCGGAAGGGGAAACGGAGCACAGCATGCACAGAACTTTGAATCGATGTTTGCAAACGTTCCGGGATTAAAAGTTGTTTGTCCTGCGACACCGAGCGATGCTAAAGGTCTTCTAAAGACGGCAATACGTGATAACAATCCTGTGGTCTTTTGTGAGCATAAGATGCTGTATGCGACGAGGGGCGAGGTGCCGGAAAGCGACGATTTCCTGATACCTTTCGGCGTTGCGGACATAAAACGCCCGGGGAAGGATGCCACAGTCATCGCCACATCGTACATGGTCGGTAAGGCCTTGGAAGCCGCGAAAAAGCTCGAAAAAGAAGGTATAGATGTTGAGCTTATCGATCCTAGAACGATTGTGCCTTTGGATCTTGAAACGATATGCAAATCCGTTGAAAAGACAGGCAGACTTGTCATAGTTCATGAGACCAATGAGTTTGGCAGTTTCGGTGCAGAGATTGCTTTTAAAGTACAAAGCAAGGTGTTTAATTATCTAGACGCTCCGATCGAGAGAATCTGTACATCTCAAGTGCCGATGCCGTATTCAAGAGTGCTTGAAGATGCGAATGTACCGACACCTGAAAGAATTATTGAAGCAGTAAAAAAAGTGATGTATATATAAAGGATACCTTTAGGAGTTTGCTGAAATGGGAGTTAGAATCTATGAGGATAAATATAAGGATTTAAGCGCTGTAAGTATCGAGAACGAGATTCTTACAGCCACTTTTCTACCAAAATTCGGCGGAAAGATGGCGTCGTTTAGATATAAAAAAACCGGAAGAGAGTTTTTGGTGCAGGCGGAAGGGGAAAAGTATAAGAAACTCGAGTTCGCAGGAGATTATGTTGCTTCCGAATGCAGCGGTTTTGACGATATGTTCCCGACCATAGATGAAAGAGCATATGACAAGTTCCCTTGGCAGGGAATGATAATGCCTGATCACGGAGAAGTCTGTGGACTTAAATGAGAGTACGAAATATAAAAGAATGAAGAACGGATTCATTGCTGGGTATACGGACTAAGGTTGCCATACAAAATACAAAAGTGGATTTATTTTTCCGATGAAAATGAATTGATGATATATTATAAAATAACCAATCTTTCCGTTTATGAATTCGAATTCATATGGGCGGCACACGTGATGATTAACGCTGAAGAGAACGCTGAAATCCTAGCACCTTACAGCGAGGAATCTGATA
>Ga0180435_10001804_pt1 | contig 22138 bp, 14 predicted proteins | sample SS_ome_3_FD_132467 | JGI IMG/M metagenome (GOLD analysis project Ga0180435, IMG submission 132467) | Hypersaline lake sediment archaeal communities from the Salton Sea, California, USA - SS_3_S_1 metaG | ecosystem: Environmental > Aquatic > Non-marine Saline and Alkaline > Hypersaline >...
GACGAAACCGCAGTGATGCAACTATGGGGTAAAATAGGGAGGGCTGAGCCATGAATAAATACATCCAAAAATTAAAAAACCGTTCAAAAAAGCGCGTGCAAGGTTTCAATGTCCTGGTGAACGAATGCATCTGGATGAAGGCCGGCGTTGTTAATTTTCGAGAATGCGATAATAATTTCGACTGCCCCACGTGTCCCTTTGATCGCGGTATGCGCAAGGCCATGGGGATCGGCGATCAACTGAAAACAGAACAGACAGCACCCAAATGGGTTGCGCATCTGCAGAAAAAGTATGCCGGCGCTTCGAGGCCCTGCCGGCATGCTCTCACCGGTCGAGTCGATGCTCCCAAAATCTGTGCGTTGAACTATGAATGCTACCACTGCGCTTTCGATCAAATGCTCGATGAAGCCGATATGGTTCGCAAGCTCGAATCTCCGCAGTATATACTGGCCTCCGGGTATCAAATGGCGGCGGGCTATTATTACCATATGGGACATAGCTGGTCGCGTTTTGAGCATGGTGGTCGTGTGCGGGTCGGGGTGGACGATTTTCTCGTGAAGATATTCGGTTCTGCAAAATCTCTCAACCTGCCACCCCTGGGTGAAAAGATTCAACAGAACAAGGTGGGATGGTTTTTTACCCGCAACGGTCATGAAGCGGCCGTTTTGTCCCCAGTCAGTGGCACGGTCCTGGCTGTTAACCATCGCGCTATTGATCATCCCGAAATTCTTCAGACGGATCCCTATCACACGGGATGGCTCTTCATGCTGGAGCCCGTGATGCCGAAGAGAAATTTAAAGAGTTTGTATTACGGTCGGGAAAGTATTCAATGGATGGAAAGGGAAAGTCAGCGTTTATTGGAAATGATGGGCCCCGAATACAGTAATCTGGCTGCGACGGGCGCCGAGCCGCTCACAGATGTGTACGCGCTTTGTCCTCAGATCGGTTGGGATGCTTTGGTGAGAGAATTTTTAAGAACAGGAATAAAATAGGAAAAGTAGGGGACGTCCTTGATTTTTTTGACTTATGAAGGATATTAAAAAAAGTATAAGAATTCAAGGACGTCCCCTAGATACTACATCTAATTGAATTTTCATGTAAAAGGTTGCCCACCGTAACGGTCAAGGGAAAGGTCGAGCCGATCTCAGTTTTCAATGTAATTGGATGAGTTATACGTCGATTTGGGTTGCCTCCCGGAAATACTGCCAGCAATACCGGCAGAATTCAAAAGGAAGCTGGTCCAAATCAAGCAGATTGCCGGAAAAATGCATGAGACAGCGACGGTCCTGACAATGGGTCAGATTGTAGAGATGACAAATTTCATGCAAGGCGATTTTGGCGGCGCGTTCCAGGACAAGCGCTGATGGTTCGGCGGGGTTGCAGTCGTCTTCTCTGAGCCGGTAAAGGGATAAGATCGCCGCGCGACCTCCCTGCCGGGCTTGGCCATATACATGGGCAAAAACCGGTACGAAAAGGTCGTCATTCAAGACGCCGATGACCTTGGGAGCGGGCGCCGGAAGATTTAACTCCAGATGTTGCAGAATGGTGCCGACATTATATTGAAGTCGTTGCCGGTCCAGGGCATATTTGGGCTCGGCCTTGGTTTCCAACAAGACGGCCTCCAGATTCAGATAAGCGGATATATGCGCGGCAATTACATGGGGAACGACCGCCGGGATGTCCCCGAAAGGGATGACGCCGATGCGTTGACGGCCAGGTTTCATATCGATCAACGCTTCAATCCGTATCGGTCGATTTTTTTATGTAACGTTACCCGGTTGATGCCTAGGATTTTAGCCGATTGCGTGATGTTCCCATCACATAGCTCCAATACTTCTAAAATATAATCTTGCTCCAGCTCCCGGAGGCTCGGGGTCTTGGCCCTCGGACGACCGGCGTCTAGAAAAGCGAAGTCAGCCGATCGGAGAGTGCGTGATTTGGAGAGCACCACCGCCCGCTCAACGGCATTCTCCAATTCCCGCACATTGCCGATCCATTCATATTGCTTCAAGCGAATGAGTGCATTTCGGGAGACCCGATCGACACGTTTGGTGGTTTCCTGGCTGTATTTTTCCAGAAAATGTTGAACCAGCAAAGGGATATCCTCTCGTCGGTCTCTCAGGGGTGGCAAGGGGACCTGGATGACATTGATACGGTAATAAAAATCTTCCCTAAACTCGCCGGCAGCAATGGATTGCGCCAGGTTTTTCCGTGTGGCGGATATCAGCCGGAAGTCGACGTCGAGGCTTTCGCTGTTTCCAATGCGGGTAATCTTTTTTTCTTCCAGTACACGCAGCAGGTCGATTTGCATTTTCGGGCTGATTTCACCAATTTCATCCAAAAACAGGGTGCCACCGCTCACGACCTCCAGAAACCCTTTGCGGGTATGGGAGGCACCGGTAAAAGCGCCTTTGTGGTGGCCGAACAGTTCGCTCTCCAGCAGGGTGTCCGGGATGGCACCACAGTTCATGGCTATAAAGGGATAGTGTGAGCGCGGGCTTTTGGCATGGATGGCTTTGGCCACCAACTCTTTGCCAGTGCCGGTTTCGCCGGTGAGCAGGACCGAAGCATCACTGGCGGCAATCTCCGGGATGAGGTCAAAGATTTCCAGCATCGGGGCCGATTGGCCGATGATGTTGTCAAATTGTGATATTTTTTCCAGACGCCCCTTGAGGTAATTACACTCGGATGTCAGCCGCCGCTGTTGCAATATTTTTTCCATCACCAGAGAGAGATAATCCGGCTTAAACGGTTTGAGGAGATAATCGCTGGCGCCGGCCTGCATGGCTTTAATGGCCGTCTCAATCGATCCATAGGCTGTGATAATGATCACAATGGTGTCCGGGTAGTCCTGCTTGACGGTTTCAAGTAATTCGATGCCATCCATACCAGGCATTTTGATGTCCACAAACATGATATCAAAGGGATTTTTCTCCAATCTTTCAACAGCTTGGAACCCGGATGCAGCGGTTTCAACCCGGTAACCGGCATTTTCGAACCAGAAATAGAGTGATTCCCTGACAATTTTTTCGTCATCGACAATCATGATCCTGATTTTTTCATCCATGACGATCCTCCGCATTGAGTACTGGAAATGTTAAAATGAACGTGGTGCCCTGGCGGGGTTGGCTTTTGACACGAATCTTGCCGCCGTGATTGCTGACGACACCATAGACGATTGACAGACCCAGGCCGGTTCCTTCGCCTTCTTTTTTGGTCGTATAGAACGGATCATAGATGTGGTGGACATATTGATTGGGAATACCGTTCCCCGTGTCCCGAATTTCGATTTGGACTTCACGCTTATTCTTGACCAGGGCGGAGCTGATTTCAAGTTCGCCGCCCTGGGGCATGGCTTCGATGGCATTGAAAATCACGTTCAGCAGGGCCTGTTGCAGCCGGTTGGTGTCTCCTTTGACCATGATGACATCGGATGGCAAGCGGGTTATCAGTTGAATATTTTGAAGCTCCATTTTATGCCGCGTTAGGTTGATAACGGCATTCCATATGTCGTTCAAATGAATTGGTTTGTATTCAAGTGGGATTTCGCGTGAAAAGGACAACAGGCCGCTGATGATTTTGCCACAGCGTTCCAGCTCACCGGACATAATGCCGAGAAACTCTTTAAATTTTTCAAGATTATCAGGTGTGGGAATGCCTTTGGCCAGAATATCCTGCATGAGATCCGTAAAGGTCAGCAAGCCGTGAATCGGGTTGTTAATTTCATGGACACAGCTGGCGGCCAGCTTTCCCATGGAAATCATACGGTCCTCTTGCACCATTTTATTCAGATTTGCTTTCAGTTCGCGGACACGATTTTCCCACCCGCTGGATATGGCTTCAGTTATATCCCGAATAATCTCGATTACCTGATAAACTTCTCCATCCTGATTTCTAAGTGGATAAGTCACCACATTACAGAAAGCGGGACTGTTCTCTTTGCCGGTGTATTCATGGACCACATGGGCTGACTTGCCAGTTCGCAAGGTCTCCAGCATGGGGCATTTCATGATGGGATGTGATTCCGAACACGGTGCTGCCAAGCCATAGTAGACCTTGTAGCAATAGGCGCCCAGCACGTCGTTTCTTTTTTTGTTTACGATCGTTAAGTAGGATTCATTGACTTCACTGATGGTAAAATCCGTGTTGATCACGACAATGGCTGCGTTGCTCTGTTGTATGAGAAAGTCGGAAAACATCTTTTGTAGGTTGGCCCGATATTCTGCTGATCTCAATTGTTGATCCATGTTGTAGAACAGGCGGAAAAATTGGCCGAAATTATGCTCGATGACGCCCACACCCTTGGGGCGCAGTTTAACCAGATCCAACAGAATATCGCGGTTATTGGTCAGTTCGATGATGCTATCCAATTTTTTAAATGCGAAAAAGTCTTTGTAATTATCCGTGGTGCTAATACCCATTTGTTTGGCCATGACAAGGCCTTCGGCCTGGGGATCGATGTCGCAAACCCCCAGGAGATTGATATCCAGGTATTTAAGATAATCGGACTGCAGCAGCTCAAGGAAAAATTTGCATGTTTTTCCACCGCCCACAATGGCAACATTCAATGACAAACGCGTGGGTATTTCATTTCCATTTTTAGTGACAGTTGGCATACGCACTCCGTGCAGGCGGACTATTACTTGTCAAGGAATATAGCAGAAAACATGCCAGGAGAGACTATTGGTTTAACTATATGATTTTTATTTGTTTTTAATATTAATGCGCGCGGGAATGAGGCGGGTTGGGTGATTTATGTGTTGCATCTATACGCAACATGTTGAGCATAACCATATGAAATTTAGTATAAAAAACAATATTTTTTATCGTGAAACGGTTTTGCAACACAACGCAACTTCAAAATAAGGAAGAATTCCATATTCGATGGTCAAAGTTGATAGGCTCGTAAAAAGTCCGATAATTGGCACTGTTTAAATTTTACTTCTAATAATTTTAACAGGTTAAAAAGTAAAATAATGAGAATTTTGACTCTAATCATAAGCCACCGACAAGGTCGGTGGTCGTTGACTTTTTACGAGCACATCAATGTTGGACGTTCTTTTTTTGTTAAAGAGCCCATGGCACTAAGAGTTCGCTTAAACTGGGTGATCCTATATCAATTCAAAACGCTTCATTTTACGCCACAGGGTCGTCCGGTTGATGCCCAATGCTTTAGCTGCAGCTTTGCGGCTGCCCCCATACTGGTTCAAAGTTGTTATAATCTTGTGACGCTCCTCAGAATCTGGGATGGCTATGCCAGAAACGCCACGCTGGGCTTGCACTTCAAGCGTCTGGATGGGATTTCGGACGTGATCGGGCAGGTGTTCGGGCATAATTTCTTTTTCCTGGCTGATAATCAGGGCATGTTCAAGTATGTTTTCCAATTCGCGCACATTGCCAGGATAATCGAAATTGAGCAGCAGTTCCATGGTGGGCCTGGCGATACTCGCCGGATGCGTGCCTTGGGCCGCACAGAGTCGTCGCAGCAGATGTCGCATGAGCAGGGGGATGTCAACCTTGCGGTTTTTCAATGCCGGCAGGGCGAGTCTGAAGACATTCAACCGATAAAAAAGATCTTCACGGAACAAGCCGTCCCTGACCAGGTCGTCCAATTTTTTGTTGCTGGCAGATATAATGCGGACATTAACTTTTAAGGTATGCTGACTGCCCAGGGGATAAAATTCCTGGTCTTCCAGGACTCGCAACAATTTAGCTTGCAGCGATAAGGGCAACTCACCGATTTCGTCCAGGAATATGGTTCCACCGTCGGCCTCATTAAAGCGGCCGGGTTTATCCCGATCGGCGCCGGTAAAGGCTCCTTTGATATACCCGAACATCTCCGATTCCAGCAGGTTATCCGGTATGGCGGCACAGTTGACTTTCACAAAGGGGCTTTGGGTCCGCTGGCTGGCTGAATGAATCACTTTGGCCAGAAGATCCTTGCCGGTACCTGTGGGACCTTCGATCAATACGGTGGCATCCGTTGCGGCTATGACGGAAACGGTTTCAAACACCTTCTGCATTTCCGGGCTTTTACCGATCATGTCATGGAAGGTATAACGGTCGCGGATGACCTGATCCAGCTGGTGTTCGAGGGTCAGGTCATGAAATGTGGCCAAACCGCCCACGACGATCCCTTTTTCGTTCTTCAAGGCGATATAACTGGCCCGAATAGGGACAGTCTCACCCTCTTGCGAAAAGATTTGCCCTTGATGGATGCTCCTTTTAATTCCTCTTTCGATGGATTCATTTAGAAAACAGATATTTTTGGTATCTTCTTCGCCAAACAGGATGGCACAGGATTTTCCCAGCACCTGGCGGCGGTCATAACCACTGATTTCTTCTGCTTTTACGTTGAAGAAGGTAATATGGCCGCCGCGATTGACGGTAAAGATGCCCACATCGAGGTTGTCCAGGATAATTTTAAGGCTGCGTTCTTCATGATGAATCCGATCAATCAGGTCTACAATCGGTGAATGGTCCTGCAAAATGGTCAGGCAGCCTGCCAGGTGGTAGCTGGCATCGTAGATCGGGATGGCCATGCGGGTCAGCAGCCGGGCGGTTTCATGTTCATTGATAATTTCCACATCGGGCTCATCGCTGACCGCACTTTTATTATTGCGCAGCAAGCACGATGTCATGCAGGGCACGCCGGTAAAAATTTCTCGGCAGTCTTGGCCCTGAACATCCTTTTCCTTCAGACCCATAAGTGCCTGGGCTCTCAAGTTCATGGTCGTCACTTGACGGTCTAGATTAACCGTAAAGGCCCCCACACCCAGTTCATCCAGAATGGCCAGACTTTGGTCGCTACGGATGACATCGTTTTTTCTTTGATTTTGGGACATTGGTATTCGTCTCTTGCTATTATATGAATTTCATAATGTTATTTTTGACCCTCATTTGTGGGCAACGCAATCGTGAATGTCGTACCCTGTTCCACCCGGCTTTGAACCTCGATGCGGCCATTATGCCGCTCAATGATACCGTAGGCCGTTGATAGACCTAAACCGACGCCATGACCTTCCTGCTTGGTCGTGAAAAAGGGTTCATAGATATGCGGCAGGTCATCGGTGGAAATTCCGGTTCCAGTGTCGCTTACGGCAATGGCAAGCTCTGACTTTTCCGCTCGATAATGACAGTGTACATGCAATTCACCCCCGTGGGGCATGGCATCGATGGCGTTGAAAACCAGGTTGATCAAGCACTGCTGCAATTGATTGGCATCAGCTTGAATCGTTGGCAGATGAGCGGGAACATTCACACTCAGGCGGATGTTGGCAAGCGTTAATTTATGTTGACTCAGGGCCGTGCATTTTTCAATGATTTCATTGACATCGACTTCTGTCATGGTTGGCGGCGATTTTCTGGAAAAGGCCAGCAGACTGGAGACGATTTGGGAACAACGATCCGTCTCGGTTTCCACGAGGTCGAGGTATTGGGAGAATTTCTCCAATTGGGCCGCGGTGAGCGGGCCTTTTCTGACTCTTTTGGACATGAGCCGGATATAGTTGAGAATGCCGGAGAGCGGATTGTTGATCTCATGCACCATGCTGGCTGCCAATCGACCCAAGGACATCATTTTATCCTGATGCAGTATTTGGGCCTGGTCGGCTGCCTGCCGTTCCAGAAAGCGGGCATAATCCTCAAGCTTTTTTCTGGAGATGAATCGCTCTTTGGCACGCTTGAGAGCGAGGTTGAGGGTGTGGGCGCTGACCGGTTTGGTGATGAAATCAGATGCGTCCAGCTGAAGCGCCTGAATGGCGTGTTCCATATCGGCAAATGCCGTGCAAACAATGACTTCGATGCCGGAATCGATTTGTTTGACTGCTTCCAGGACTTCGATACCATTCATTCCCGGCATGCGAATATCCGTAATGAGGATGTGGGGTGGTTTCCGGCGGCACAGATCGATTCCCGATGGGCCGTCCAAGGCCGTTGCCACGCGGTAACCTTGATCCTCAAGAAGGATAACCATGACATCCAGGATGTCCTGTTCATCATCGATGACCAGAATATGCCAGTTGATATGTTCGTTCATGAGTTGTCCACACGATTTTAGCAAGACTATTGCATATCGTAGGGGCCTGTCAAGGATGGGGAACAGTAGACAGGAGGCAGGAGACAGAAGTCAGCCCAGCCGCCGGCCCAAAAAACGGCCAGTTTGATCGAGAATGAAACTCATGAAGTTTCATAAGAGGAGACAGGAGCCAAATGAACGTCCAACATCGAACACTGAACATCGAAATGTTCGCTCATTGCTGAAAGCCTTTAAAGACTGGATACAATTAACTGATAACCCATTCGAAGTTGGAAGTTTGATGTTCGATGTTCATTTTGAGACAAATAAAAAGGGCTGTTTTAAGCCAAAAAAGTGACAACTTTTATTCAGAACTTGACCGTTACGATTTGGGGGATGCGGTTTACTGCGTCCAGGCATCCTGGCATTCTAGCTTCCTGGCAGATACGGCTAGAATTCAGAATCGGGTCGCGAATTTCATAGACAAGCTCTCAGCCCTCGGAGATTGGTTCTTATGGGCGGGATCCTCTGTCAGGCCTTTAACGGCATCCAAGTATAATTCTGGATCAACTGATTTATGCGCTTTTTTTGGTGTTCAGAAAGGTTGATGAATTTTAGTCCACATATTCTCAAATAGTCATTTCCGGAAATACGGGCACATCTATAATCTGAAATAATTTTAAAATAGATTCGTTCAATTTTTACAACACCATCTTCAGATTGAATCGACAGCTTACTGGGCTTATAGTGGAACATTCTTGAGCTAACATACTGTGCCTGCAGGCCGCCCAGCGAAATATCAACCACGGAGAATTTTATTTTCGGGGCTGGAAAAAAGGAAAATTTTGGAGGCTCAAAAACAATGTAAAAAGTATTTTTGGGTTTATGCCTGGAAATTTTGCGATTATTGTTCTTGCCCGCCGTCTTCACTTTATCGATACCTGCCCGCAGATTTTTTTTGCAGATGGGGTCATTTCAGGAGGAAAACCTGTCGATGTCATTTTTCGGCTCTAGGTCTAAAATATTTTGAGACAGATTGTAAATAACAAAGAAAGGCATTATTGTGACAGGTAAAATCTGCTATTTAAGCAAGGATAAAAGATGTGAGCCCAGGTGATCTTTGCGGCTGGAAAGTCCCAGTTTTTTGCGGATGTTTTGGCGATGAAATTTAATCGCTCTTTCGGTAGAGTTCAGCAAGATCGCGATTTCTTTGGTGGTTTTGCCTTCCTTGACCAGATTGGCCACCCGGATTTCAGAGAGGGTCAAACCCAGAAATTTCTTATGGAGCGTCTGCGAAAAAGGAGACACGATTTCTTTGAGAAGGATATCCAAGGTGTCCACATGCGCGATTTGACTGTTTTTGAGTCCGCTATTTCTGAGATTTTTGATGACCGGCTCTATGAGCTCCTTGACATTGAACAATACATTTTCTTCCATCATCTGTCTGTCTTTGTCGCGCTTTTTCAACAAAACGTTCAAAGCTGCATTTACTTCCTTTAATCCTTCTTTTTGTTTTTCCAGTTCCTGGGTCCTTTTTAATACACGTTGTTCCAGTATGTCGTGAGCTTCCTGTAGCGCCATTTCCCATTGAATGCGTTGATCGATATCCTGAGCAACGACTTGCCAACATTTTTTATCTTTTATTTTGATAGATTTCAGACTGAGAATCACAGTGTAGGGTGTACCGTCTTTGCGTTTAAGTTGCACTTCTCTCTCATCTACATAGCCATGCTGCTCGGCTTCGGCGATGATTTGAGATCGTATCTCAGGGTTGAAATACAACTCGGTAACGTTTTTTATTTGATCGATATCTTCTCTGCTGTAACCACCCGGAGTGAGCATGGCATCATTGAAATCGATGATATTTCCTTCCGAATCAGAGAGGCCGATACCGACAGGTGAATTTTCAAACAAGAGCCGATATCGATTTTCACTCTCATCAAGGGCCTTCTGTGACCTTATAATATCGGTTATGTCGCGCATGGTTCCGATCATGCCAATGGCTTGGCCGGCATCATTTTTAATCAACGAATTATGCATGAAGGTCGGAAAAACAGTGCCATCGCGTTTAACATGCCAGATTTCGCCTTGAAAATCGCCTGTATCTTTGAGTTGTTGATTGGCGGCTTTAACTGAAGGAATTTGTTCGGTTGTATGAAGAATGAGCAGGTTTTGGTGTAAAAGCTCATCGGGAGAATATCCGTGCATCCGGGCAAATGCATCATTCGAATAAATCATATTTCCATCCATATCGACGACAGCGATGCCTTCACTGCTCTGGGCCACAGCCAGTTGGAGGAGTTTGAGTTGTTCTTTTAAACTTTTTGATCCATTGAGCGTGTTGTTGAACGGTTTGATAGGTAAGACAGAATTATCGCGGGTGGATTTTGAGGACATAACATCTATTTGAAGGCTCAGGATTTCCTGCGATCGAGGCCAACGATTGCACGGAAGCCTGCGGGACTGCGTCGCTCGGTACCGCTGCGGCGATCTTTCTGGCTGCGCCGCTCAAGCCCTTGGCGTCGATCCAGAAGAATGTCCAGATTGTCTTGCCGGCGATCGCTACGCTGCCGTCTACCGTTCTTGTCCATCTGTAATGGTTCCTGTTGCGTCTTTATGAATTAGTGGGAAAAGCATACGCGAGATTTTTGTTGATAATGGTATTAGAAGATTTTTGCAATATTGTAAATGACAAATATTAACGGATAAGTAACATCTAAAACCTGTCAACCAAAAGACTAAATCATGAAACGGGTATACTGATTTACGATCTCGCAGCTCGAAGACAATCTCAGGCGTCAACCTTTATGACGACCATGGTGACATCGTCCTCCGGCTGTTCTTTTCCTCGGAATCGTTCCAGTGCTTCGACAACCGCGTCTACGATTTGCCGTGCGGATGCCGCATGGTGGCTGCGGATAATTTGCATGAGTGCTTCTTTCCCGAACATCTGGCCGGTCTGATTGTGCATTTCCCAAATGCCGTCTGTTCCGATCATTACGATCTGCCCGGGTTCCATGTGCCGCCGAAATGATTCGTAGTTAAATGCGTCGTCTAAACCAAGTGCCATACCTTTTCCTTTGAGCTCGTTAAAGCTGTCCTTTACCGGATCGTAGACCAGGGCGGGTTCATGACCGGCCCGAACCCAGCGAACCTCGGTTTTGCGGGCTGTGAGTTCGCAATAAAAGAAGGTCATGAAATTGCCGGTATGCGCGGTGTCCATGCTTAGATAGCGGTTGACATCGTTGATGATGCTGGCGGCTTCACCGGGCATGGACGCACGCAGCATGATCAGGGCCCGCGCGGTCGCCATCAGCAGTGCTGAGGATACGCCGTGGCCGGAGACATCCCCGACGACCACGGCCAAACCGGCCTGACCCTGGCGATGGGTCTGGATAAAATCATAATAATCTCCGCCGGTTTCGTCGCAGTAGATGCTTGCACCGGCGATATCGAATCCCGGCAATGACGGATCGCGCTGCGGTAGTAGACTCTGCTGGACCTCTTGGGCCAGTCCCAAAGCATAACTCATGCGCATATGCTCTTCTATTTTGGGAACGATTTCATTGAAGGCCTGGGCCAATTGGGTGCGCTCGTCATTCATGGGTGCCATGAGCCGGACCGAAAAGTCGCCCTCGGCCAGCCGCTTCCAGCCATCGATGATGGTCAGGATAAAACCCGTACTGAGGCGCGAAGTGAAGAAAGCCACAACACCAACGAATACGATGGCCAGGATGACGGCTATCCCGGTGATGCCCGCCAGTTTTTTGGCATAGCCCACAAACATCTGACCGACCTCCTCGGGCAAGGTCATGATTACCGATTTGGGAACCACGATGATGAAGTGCTGTCCTGCCATTAACCTTGCATAAGCCCAGAGAGAAGCCACACCTCTATACGGCATTTCAAGGTATCCGGATTCACTGTTTTTAATGCGGTCATACAGTTCCTCTACTTCCGGATTTTGGCTTACTTGTTCCGGTGACATGGATATATGGAAGGCATACTCTTTATCTTGCGACGAAAGTACCCAGACCCTGCCCTGATCTTCACCGACCACAAAGGTAGACATGTTTTGAGACCAACGGGATTCGGTTTCACTTTCAACCAGGGCATGGGCGATCTTGATATCCATGGCGGCAACACCCGCCAGCGAGCCGTCGGGGTGCCTAAACGTCGTGGAGACCGTTAGGGTGAGTTGGCCGGTGGTGGCATCCACGACGGGGCTCCAGGTGGGGCCTCCGGAGTTTTTGGCATTCTCGTACCAGGGACGTTTACGCGGATCGTAATCTTGCGGGTAGCCGCCGTGGCCCGGATAAGAAATGTGTACGCCGCTTTCCAAACTGGCGTAAGCCCAAATGAGCCCATCGCCATATTGGTGACCGAGGCTTATCAAAGCGGCGTTCAAGCGTGAAAGACGGGCGATATCGGCGGCTACATCAGCATGCTCTGTACCCGGAGCCAGAAGGAAGTTGGGGTGTTCATGGCTGATGTACTTATACGATACATTGCCATCTTGGGTGCGTATGGGATGATTTTCCGAAGGCATCATGTCATCAGGAGCCGAGCGTGGATTATCAAAATCAGCGGCAAAGTAAAGTATGGGAGTCGCTATGGGTGGTGGCAGGGCCAGCGCGAGCTCAGCCTTGGTCGCCAGTTTTAGAAGGGCCTGCTCGGTGGCGAAACCGCCCAATTGGCTGATCAAGGCATAATGCCGGGTGGCGCGTACCATTTCCTGCCGGACTGATTCGGTCAGGGCGGTTTGCGCTTTGAAGGAAACGGTTTCCCCCAAACGCAGGGAAGCGTTTTTGATAACCCAGGTGACTGCCAGCAAGGGAACCAGGCTGGCGACGACCAGAACCAGGAAGTGTTTCCATCGCAGTTTCATGTTTTCTCCCTATTTGTTTCAGGGGTTTTGGATTAACGAAAATCAAACCCTCTGGGATGATCGGGCCTTTTAACCGACATGCAAACTTTCACAGCGGTCAGCTGCCTGCGGTCAGGTCCTGATTGAAAGTTGTCGCCTTTAAAGAGTTTTACGCCCACAGGAACCACCTTTTACCCTTCCCGTCGCCCCGGGTTTGACCCGTGGTTCGACAGGCTCACCACCCTGAGCGCAGTCGAAGGGGGATCCAGTAAAAGCCGTCTGCTATCAGCTAAAAGCCATTCCTGGATCCCCGATTTCTCGAGGATGACAACCGAAAAGAGCTTTCAGCTACCAGCTGTAAGCCATTAGCAGCTGACAGCTGATACCTTAATGCTTACCGCGATATTTCTGACGCCTGACTTCTGAATACTGGCTTCTCACTCCTGAGGGGCCAACCGGCCCTGGCGGGTATCCCGGCGCTCCAATTCTGCATAAATCTGTTTCAGCACCTCGGATTTGTTGATGGACCACTGGGGTGCCACCAGCTCGTGGGCATGCGGGTCGCTGGTTAAACGTTGGACAATCATGTCGGCCGGTATCCGCTCCAGAAAATCACACACCAGATCCACATAGGCCTGCCGTTGCAGGCATCGATAGGAACCCTGCCGATAAAGTGTTTCCAGCCGGGTGCCTTTTACCACGTACAAGAGATGCAGTTTGACACCATGGATGCCCAGATCGGCGATGTATCGGGCGGTTTCGTGTACCTGCCCCGCGGTCTCGCCGGGCAGGCCCAAAACCACGTGTGCACATATCTGAATGCCTCTGTTCTGGGTTGCCTTGACGGCCTCGGTAAAGCAGGCGACGTCATGCCCGCGATTGATTTTCAACAGGGTTGCATCATGAGCGGACTGCAATCCGTATTCCATCCACACCAGACGCTTGGCGGCAAATTCTTGAATGATATCCAGTTTGTCATGATCAATGCAATCCGGTCGGGTACCGATGGCCATGGCCACGATATCGGGTACATCCATGGCCTCTTGATACAATTTTCGCAAGATGTTGGCCGGCGCGTATGTATTGCTAAAGGCTTGAAAATATACCATAAATTTTTTGGCTTTGTAGCGCCGCCACATGGCTTTTTTTCCCCGCAGAAGTTGATCGGTGATGGATAGCGCCCTGGCATGCGGCCCCGGGCCGGAACCGCGCTCATTGCAATAAATACAGCCGCCTCGGGCGATGGTACCATCGCGGTTGGGGCAAGTCAGGCCGGCATCGACGGTAATTTTCTGAACACGACAACCGAACTGATCGCGCAGGTAGGTGTTGAAATCGTTGTATCTTTTTTCTGCCGATGGCATAGGGCTTGACCTATTGGGGATTGAGCCATATATGTTCAAACAATATAGATTAGTCTCTTTTAAGTTCAAACGACAGTAAAACGCAAACATTTTGGTTACGGATCAGAATATCCATATCGCTATCGGGATCGAAATCGGAATCGTTTGTTAAAAACTTTCAATTCGATCCCGATCCCGATAGCGATCCCGATTATTGCGGCTTGTCCGCGTTAGGTACTACCCCAGCGTATTTCAGGGGTCAAGAATCAAGAGAGATTACCGTTTTGGGTGCGTTGGGCTTTTTGTGTTTATTGGGTTGTCTTAGGTTTAAAAGGCAGCCTTGAATCCAGCCAACCACAAAACAACTCAATAAACTCAAAGAACCCAACAAACCCAACAAACGCAACAAACGCAACAAACGCAATAAACGCAATAAACCCAATGAACTCAACAAACACAATCAACACGTATGACATCATCGTTGTCGGCGCGGGGCATGCCGGATGTGAAGCCGCGCTGGCGGCCGCACGAATGGGCTGCCAGGTGCTTCTGGTGGCCATCGATCTGGACAAAGTTGCGGCGATGCCCTGTAGTCCCTCCATCGGCGGCATGGCCAAGGGGCAATTGGTCAAGGAAGTCGATGCCCTGGGCGGCGAAATGGCCCGGATTACCGACAGGTCCGCCATCCAATATCGCACCTTGAATACCAAGAAAGGCCCGGCGGTGCATTCATCCCGGACCCAAAATGACAAAATGCAATATCACCTGGCCATGAAACAGGTGGTGGAAGAGCAGGCAAACCTGACCCTCAAGCAGGCCCTGGTGGAAAGATTGGTCATCGCGGATAACAAAGTTGTCGGAATCGAAGACCAAACCGGTTTTGGATACCAGGCCCGGAAGGTGATTTTGGCTACCGGGACATTTTTAAGTGGTCTTCTGCACATCGGTTTTAAATCCATGCAAGCCGGAAGGGCGGGTGAATTTGCCGCTTACGGCTTGGCCCAGAGTTTAAGAGATATCGGCCTGGCAACCGGCCGTATGAAGACGGGCACGCCCCCGCGTCTGCATCGTGACAGTATCGATTTCAGTCGATTCGAGAGACAGGATAACGATAGCGCACCCAAGCTGTTTTCCTTTTTCTCAGAGAAAGCGCCTCTGAAACAAGTGCCCAGCTACATCGGCCATACCAATCAGCGTGCGCACCGCTTGGTAGAAAAAAACTTAAAGTACTCCGCATTGTACGGTGGCAGGATTTCCGGCGTTTCCGCGCGCTACTGTCCTTCGTTCGAGGACAAAATCGTACGATTCCCGGATAGGGACCGTCATCAAATCATCCTGGAGCCCGAGGGCCTCAGCACCCAGGAGGTCTACGCCAGCGGTTTAGGCAACAGCCTGCCATTGGAGGTTCAGATTCAGTTTGTTCGCTCCGTCGAAGGGCTGGAAGCCGCTGAAATCATGCGGCCGGCTTATGCCATTGAATATGACTATGTCAATCCGGTCCAGTTGAAACCGACCCTGGAAACCCAGCCGGTTGCGGGTCTGTTTCTGGCCGGTCAGATTAACGGCACCTCCGGATATGAGGAAGCTGCCGCCCAAGGTCTATGGGCCGGGATCAATGCCGCCTGTCAGGTCCAGAAAAGGCCGGCATTTCTTTTGGATCGGGCCCAGGCCTATATGGGCGTGATGATCGATGACCTGGTTACCCGCGGAACCCGGGAACCCTACCGCATGTTTACATCCCGAGCCGAATACCGCCTCATGTTGCGTGAAGACAACGCCGATTTAAGGCTGATGCAAATCGGCCATGATCTGGGTCTTATCGATGATGACACCGTCAGGGACGTTCGCGAGAGAAAGCAACAGATCGCTGCCGAAATCAAGAGAGTCAAAGGAACCGTGATCAAGCCGACGCCGCTTACCAACACCTATTTGAAGGATAAGGGAACGCAAGCATTGAAAAATGGTGTTTATCTGGATCGTTTGTTGAAACGCAATGAGTTGTCCTACGATGCAGTTGAAGCGCTGGCGCCGGCCACCGAACCGGTGACGCCAAAGGTAAGCCAGCAAGTGGAGATAGAGGTCAAGTACGAAGGATACATCCGCAGACAACTCAGTGAGATTGAAAAATTCAGTCACCTGGAAAAAATTCGGATACCGGAGGCCTTTGACTATGCGGTCGTGCACGGTCTTTCCAATGAACTCAAGGAGAAACTGAGCGAGATTCAGCCGGTATCCTTGGGACAGGCATCACGCATGGACGGTATGACGCCCGCAGCGATTTCGATCCTGATGGTGGCCCTGAGAGCGCGGTCGCCGAATGAAATATGAATCAAAATCAGGGAGTTCAATTATGGATCTTTAGCTTGACACACATTATGAGGGCGCTTAAATTATGACAGTTTAAGAGGTTGTGTGATATGTAGTCGAAGAATCCAAGGGGCCGAGGATCCGAGGGAAACACCAGGCTAATAGGCTGAAGACGATTCGACTGCTAGCAGCTAATTGCTTACGGCCAATAGCTGATACCTATGAGCAACGCTTGAACCCTGGAATCCTTGGACCTATTATTTATTTTAGTTTGTATGAATTGTGTACCCGGTATCAAAGGAAAAGAAGAGAGAATAAAGGCAAACGCATATGTCAATTGATTATTACAAGCTGCTGGGCGTCGATAAAAAAGCCAGTGACGCCGAAATTAAAAAGGCCTACCGCAAAATGGCCATGAAGTATCATCCGGATCATACCAAGGGTGACAAGTCCGCCGAAGAGAAGTTTAAGCAAATCAGTGAAGCGTATGCTGTATTAAGCGATAAGGAAAAACGGAAGCAATACGACACCTTTGGCTCAACCGATTTCCATCAGCGGTATTCCCAGGAAGATATCTTTAGAGGTTTTGATTTTGGTGATATCTTTAAGGAATTCGGTTTTGGCGGTATGAATTTTGGCGGTAGAGGCGGCGGCACGCGATTTTCCTTTGGCGGGAGCCCATTTGGGGGTCGTGGCGGACAGCCGGCCCAAACCAAGGGTTCGGATCTAGTCTATGAGTTAGCCCTTACGCTGCGTGAAGTCGCCACCGGAGTTGACAAAACCATCAAATTTCAGCACGAAGGTCGATCCGAGAACATCTCCGTCAAGATACCAAAGGGTATGATTACGGGAAAAAAGGTTCGCATTGCCGGCAAGGGGGAAAGCAGCGCCTACGGTGGCCAGCCCGGGGACCTTTTTATTCAATCCAAGGTCAGGCCGGACCCAATTTTCAGTGCCAGTGACTATGATCTTACGATCATTCGTGAAATTCGGTGGAGCCAGGCAATTCTGGGAACAAAGTTAGCCGTGCCCACGTTGGATGGCCGCGAATTGAGTTTGACGATTCCACCGGGAACAAAGCATAAAACCCGTATGCGTTTACCAGGTCATGGCCTGCCGCATATGAAAGGCTCTCAGAAGGGGGATCTGTTTGTAATGATCCATATCAACACGCCCAAGGAACTCACCGAAGAGCAGAAAAATCTTGTCGATAAGTTGGCAGATGCGGGGATGTAAGGAATTTAAATTATTGACAAGAAGACAAATTTCATGTAATTTCAGAGCCGATAAAACCGCGCTGAAACCACCGTCCAAAAGGGCAGGGGTTAAGTGCGCCCTGTTCTGAATGTCGTGTCACAAATAATATTCCCAGCCCAATAAGGATAAATCAGCGACCGCCGGAATGACTGAAAATATTGTTATGCTCCCAAAAGGGGCCTTGAATAGCGGTGTAACTTTAAAACGTGCCCAAAGTCTTAAATGAGGCACAAACGAGCGAGGGCTTGCCATGATTATCACTTGTGGAAAATGCGAGACCAGCTTTAACCTGGACGAAAAACTTCTCAAACCGACGGGTTCCAAGGTTCGGTGTTCCAAATGTAAACATATGTTTACAGCCTATCCGCCGCCGCCCCCGGAAGAGGAGCCAGCGGTTGAAGAAGAGGTGGTAACAGAGGAGATCGAAGAAAAGCCCGAAACAGCCGAAGCCGCGCAAGCAGTGGCGCCGGCGGTTGAGACAACCGTGCCAGAGGCCGAAGAAGCAGATCCGGAGCCCCAGGTGGAAGCGGCGGCCGCAGAGACTGCGGCAGCAGATGATGTGACTGAACCAACGGTATCAGCTGAAGCTGAAGAAACCGAACCCGAAGTCACCGAAACGGCGGAACCGTCCCTGGACGATCAGGATTTGGCATTTGATGCCGATACGGAGCCGACTATTGATGCGGACGAGGCTCCGGCAGAAGAAGCCGAGGTTTCCGAGGATCTGGATCTATCCGATATCGAGATGTCATTGGCGTCAGAATCGGAAGCTGAGGTCGAAGATGCTGTTGCCGATGATATCGAAGACCTTGATCTTGATTTGGGATTCGAGGAGGCCGATGAAGCCGATGAAGCCGATGAAGCCGATGAAGCCGGGCCTGCGACCGAAGAGACGGCTGAGGCACCGGCCGAAGAAATTGATGTTTCGGATGAGCTGGATCTATCCGATATCGAGACGGCACTGGATTCTGAACCTGAAGGGGCGGTTGAGGAGGCTGCGGCTGAAGAGATCGAAGACTTGGATCTCGATCTGGATTTTGGTGAGGCCGACGAAGCCGAGTCTGCGACCGCAGAATCGGTTGAAGCACCCGGTGAGGATACTGAAGCATCTGACGAGCTCGATCTTTCCGACATTGAAATGTCCCTTGATTCTGATACCGAGGAAGAAGCTGAGGCTGCCGTGGCTGACGAACTGGAGGACTTAGATCTGGATCTTGAAATGGCTGATGAGGGTGATTCCGCGACCGATGCAGCGGCTGAAGCCCCCGCAGAACTAGCCCTGGACGACGCCGCATCATCCGACGATGATTCCGAGGAACTCGATTTTTCAGATTTTGAAGAAACGGTAATGCTCGATTCGCCGCCGGTACCTGAAGCTGAGGATAGATCCGCAGAACTCGAGGACGAATTGGAACTCGATCTGAATCTCGAAATGGCAGATGACGACCAAATGGAAGCTGAACCCGAAGCGCCAGCCGAAAAAGCAGCGGCAGACTTGGAGGATCTTGACTTCGATCTGGATTTGGAAATGGAAGGTGATGCACCTGAGATGGCTGTGGCCGAAGACGATCATGATGTTGACCTGACGGATATCGAAAAGATGCTAGAGGTCAACGGTGAAGAAGCGGACACCGTAAATCTGGGCCCGGAAGAAGACGTCAGTGATGTAGAAATAGAAAAATGGAAAGAGGCTCCGGATGAGGACGAACTGCTGGAGGAAACCGGGGAAATCGATCTGTCGGATATTATGATCGATGATGAAATCGCGGATGCCGATGATGAAATTGAGGATGTCGAGTTAGATTTGGATATTGAAGAAGAATCAGAGGCCAAGCTCACAGAGGCATCTGCAGTTGAGGATATCGATATTTCCGGTTTTGAGGATTTTGACATTCCGGCAGAAGGCGATGCGGCTGCCAGCGATTATAGTGGTGGCGACATTGAGCTGGAATTCGAGGTGGATGAAGACACGGATGATCTGGGGGACATGGCCACAGTTTCCGACATGGGTGAGGTCACGGGTGGTGATGAAACCGTAGAGTACTCGGAGCCCTTGGTGGCGGAGGAACCCGAGGAAAAAGCCAAGGAAAAGAAGAAAAAGAAGAAAAAGGTCAAAAAGATCAAACCTGTCAAAAGAAGCGGTGTGCTGCGTCCGGTATTGATCCTGGTGATTCTATTGATCATTCCCTTGGCTGCTGTGATTGTGCTTGATCGGTTTATGGATTATAACGTGCCGTTTGTAACGGATTATCTGAAACAGGTACCCTACATCAACCAGGTGATGAAGGTCGAAAGCGGCCCCGTGGGTGAGATCAGCGTAGACAACATCAGCAGCAAATTCATTGACAACGCCAGCGCTGGCAAGCTGTTTGTCATTACCGGCACAGTCAAAAACGAATTTGCTGAAAGCCAGAAATATATTAAAGTCGAAGGCAGCCTATTTTCCAGCGGTAAACAATTGGCCAAACAGGTTGGCGCCTATGCCGGCAACTATATCTCAGATGCGGATCTGGCCCAGTTGCCGCTTGACAACATCAACGAGCGGCTGTCCAATCGGTTTGGCGACAAGAAATCGAATTTCAATGTACAACCCGGCCGATCGATTCCGTTTATGGTGGTGTTTTCAGATTTGCCGGAATCACTTGAGGAATTTACCATCGAAGTCACCGGATTTTATCCCGTTACGCCAAAATAATGACCCCAAAGTTGCAACGTCAGGGATAAACTTCCATGCGAAACACAGCGGATATGCCGGCAAATAAAGCCCTTGACTTCGGCATAGCGAGTTGATAGAAACCCGCTGTCAAAAATCGGAAAGCTTGGCGATGTAGCTCAGATGGTCAGAGCATGCGGCTCATATCCGCAGTGTCCGGGGTTCAATTCCCTGCATCGCCACCAAGACATAATCCGGTAACATCCGATACCGTCCGAAAAGGCTTGAGAAATCAAGTCTTTTTCTTTTTTCATTGTCTAATAGCATCCTATCTGGTATCTTGAAATCCAAAATTTTTAGGGGTATTTTTAGGGGTATTTTACCTGTGCCTTAACATTGATACCCCCAAAAAAGGAGGTTTTCCAATGCCCAAAAGGATAAAACCGCTTACCGATACCGCCGTTAGAACGATCAAACCCTCGAAAAAGCCTAAAAAGTTATTTGATGGTGGTGGGCTTTTTCTGTTGATAACTCCGGCTGGTGGCAAGCTGTGGCGTTTGAAATACCGTCTTGGGGGTACGGAAAAGCTGCTGGCCATCGGCAAATACCCCCAACTATCACTTGCCGAAGCCAGGCAGAAACGTGACGATGCAAAGGCATTGCTTGAAAGGGGCATCGACCCAGGACACATCAAGAAAGCGCAACAAGCAGCAAAAACCCAAGAGGCCGAAACCTTCGAGATCATCGCCCGGGAGTGGCACACTAAGTTTTCACCATCTTGGGCCTCGAGTCACAGCGGTAAAATTATCAGACGGCTTGAACTCTATGTGTTCCCATGGCTAGGTGACAAGCCGATCAGGTCTATAACCGCGCCGGAACTGCTGAAAGTCTTACGCCGCATCGAGGCCAAAGGAATACTTGAGACGGCCCACCGGACCAAGCAAAACTGCGGCCAGGTCTTCCGTTATGCGGTTGCTACCGGCAGAGCCGACCGGGATCCGACCGCCGACCTGCGTGGAGCCCTCCCTCCATCTTCATCCAAACACATGGCCACTATTACCGACCCTAAAGAAATCGCTGGACTGCTCCGGTCCATAGACAGTTACCAGGGCAGCATCGTTACCCGCTGCGCCCTGCAACTGGCGCCATTGGTTTTTGTCCGCCCCGGCGAGCTTCGACATGCAGAATGGTCCGAAATCAACATTGAGACCGCGGAGTGGCGGATCTTGGCGGAAAAGATGAAGTCAAACGTTCAGCACATCGTGCCATTATCAAAGCAAGCAATAGATGTTTTTAGGGAAATTCGGCCCCTGACCGGAAACGGAAGGTATGTGTTCCCGAGCCCTCGAACCGATGCAAGGCCCATGAGCAACAACGCAGTTTTGTCGGCAATACGTCGGATGGGATACACTAAAGATGAAATGAGCGGCCATGGGTTCAGGAGCATGGCAAGCACATTATTAAACGAACAAGGGTGGAACCGAGACGCCATTGAACGGCAGCTCGCGCATGCCGAGCGAAACAGCGTCCGGGCTGCATACAATTACGCCGAGTTTCTGCCGGAGCGCAAACGTATGATGCAGGCGTGGGCAGATTATCTTTATGGTCTCAAGAAAGGGGACAACACCATACCTACGGGGCTCATCTCTGGGTAACGACGATTATTCTTGCTATCTGCTAGATCTCTACCTTCA
>Ga0180435_10001808_pt1 | contig 22112 bp, 25 predicted proteins | sample SS_ome_3_FD_132467 | JGI IMG/M metagenome (GOLD analysis project Ga0180435, IMG submission 132467) | Hypersaline lake sediment archaeal communities from the Salton Sea, California, USA - SS_3_S_1 metaG | ecosystem: Environmental > Aquatic > Non-marine Saline and Alkaline > Hypersaline >...
CAGGGAACAGTAACCATCTCAAGAACTGGATAGATATTCGACCAATGCGTCAGATTACAACACTAGACACACATGACGGTATTGGAGTAACAGATGTTGATGGGCTGATGCCTGAATCAGAGATACAAAACACACTAGCCACCATACAGGCCAATGGCGGTAACAAACTCTATCGAGCGTCCGGAACAAACGCGAACAACCTTGATATATACCAAATAAACACCACGTACTACTCAGCACTTGGTGAGGATGATGAGAGTTACATCACAGCGCGCGCTGTGCAGTTCATGCTGCCTGGCATTCCCCAGGTCTACTACGTTGGGCTGTTAGCTGGGAGGAATGATTATGAACGATTTGAGCGAACGAACCATGGTCGCGACATCAATCGGCATGGATACACACTGGGAGAGATACAAGAAGAAATGAAGCGACCAGTTGTTCAGCGCCTTCTCAACCTTATGCGTCTGCGTAATACCCATCCAGCGTTTAATGGTGAGTTTAAGGTGCTCCCGAGCGAGGTGGAGTTTCTCCACGTGCGATGGGATATTGATGATTTGTATGTTGATGCAAATATTGATCTCAAGAACCACATCGTAAACATCGAGTACGTGAATCCAGAGAATGGCCGTGTTGAGCTCAAGCGCTTCTGATATACTGCTAGCTATGGAATTCACAAAACCCGACAGCAATGTTGCACAGCTCGAGCTTTCCGGCACGGAGCATATTGCTGTGTTTGGCTCTGGTGCAGGGGGTCACTCGTTTGCTGCACTGCGCGCAATGAAGGGTAACGGTAAGGTTGTTGCACTTGACCCACGCCAAGACATGCTTGATAGGGTAGCGAGTGATGCACAGAAAATGACCATTTCTGGTCTCAGTACGAAAGTGGCGAATTTTGAGATGCCTGGAGGAACAGGGCTGTTCAACAACTCCCAAGACGTAGTTATTATCCCAAACACACTATTTAGTTCATCGAATAAACAAGCAGTGCTCAATGAGGCGTTTCGTGTGGTAAAACCGGAAGGGAAGTTGCTTATTGTGGAATGGCGTGAATCGTATGGTGGCATGGGGCCACAACCTGAGTATGTTGTTTCCGAGGAGGATGCCAAGCAGTATGCAGAAAAGGCAGGGTTTGTACTCGAAAAGAGTTTTATGGCAGGTGCACAGCACTACGGCCTTGTATACAAAAAACAGCCTCCGAAGAGGCTGTAATTTGAGCGTGCCACAACTAGAAGTCTAGTGGACCCCGTTCATTTGGTGACTCGACATGGTCTCTCGAACGACTGTTATCGTTTGTCGTGTCGCTATTCCATTTGTCTCTTTTTGAATCTTCCTTGTCTTTTTGCTCGAGCGCATCTTCGACATGGTCAACATCAGTAGGGAAGTCAATTGAACCATCCTCGTTAGGTTTGTTTGCTTTGCGAGGGTCTATCCACTCGCTTCCGTTATCGTCCTCCGACAACTTGAAAACCGCCTTTCCTTCTACTGCCTTCTCTTCTTCTGGTTTCTCAATACTCATATTGTTGTACTTAGTCTATTAAGCTTTTAGATACACGTAAATGTCTTCAACTGCCTTCACGGCATCGCCAACCGCAATGTTGTTCTGTGCGTAGAGGCCATCCGTGACATCACCAGCTGCCCATATTCCTTTCATACTCGTCTGTTGCGTACGAGGATCTACCTTCACATGCTTGTACTCGTCCAAATCTACAAGCCCTTCAAGCATTCCGGTGTTTGGCATAATACCTATCTCGACAAAGATACCTTGTACCTTGAGCTGCTTCTCCTCACCACTCTTAGTGTCACGATATCGCAGTCCAGTCACCATCTTGTCTCCAACTACTTCCAGTGTTTCTGCATTGGTGACGCCGGTCATGTTTGGATGCTCAAGGACTTTTTCTACAGTAATAGGCTCAGCCTTGAACGAATCACCGATATCGAGCAATGTGACACTCTTCACGTACGCAAGTAGCTGTGCGGCAGATTCAAATCCCGCATTCCCACCGCCAATGACTGCTACGTCCATGTCAGAGAACATAGGCCCGTCGCATGTTGCACAGTAGGTAAGGCCCTTTTGGTCGAACTCTTCAGCACCAGGTATCGTGAGCTTGCGTCTCGCTGCACCAGCAGCAATGAGTACTGTCTTAGCTTCATATGTATCACCAGTGTCTGTTGTGACAGTGAAGGCTCCGGTGTCGCCCTCCACCTTCTGGGCCAGCGCACCTCGTGCGATGGTGAGATGTTCACCTTCGTATTGTTCAACATGCTCTTGTAGCGATTTGGCGAGTGCCTCTCCGCTTATGGATGGGGTTCCAATCCAGTTATGGATGTCTGGAGATACAATGCTTTGCCCTCCAAAATCCTTGGTGATGAGGAGTGTGGTGAGTTGCTTGCGGGCCGCATAGACTCCTGCTGCTGCACCTGCCGGTCCACCCCCTACTATTATTAGGTCGTATGTCATGGTAATAGAAGTTAACAAAAATGTAGCGACGCCCGATGAGCGTCGCTACATACTATACCACGTGAAAAACACTAGGGTTACTTAATCTTTGAGCGGCGTAGGAATGGAGGAATACCCCATTCTTCATCATCATCGTCTACTGGTTCTTCACCCTGCTTCTTAGGAGTTACTGCCTTGGTCATGGGTTCTGGCTTCTCCTTCACTGGTGGACGTTGCTCAGCCTCCGGCTTGCGTCGTGTCTTTGCGGTTCGTGACGCTGAAGCCTGGCGAACATCTGCGATAGTGTTGTGAATTGCTGCTGGTGTAAGCTCTTCTTCCTCCTTCTGGCCAAAGTTACTTCCAATAGAGAAGAGGGAATCAGTGGCCTGACCAAGCTGCTCATCTGAGAAGCCTGTGGCTATTACGGTAACCTTGATTTCATCTTTCTTCAGCTTGTCGTCACGGAAGGCACCGAAGATAACACGGGCATTCGGATCAATAGATTCTGTGATGACTCGTGCAGCATCCTGGATCTCCAGCATGCCGAGGTCTTCACCACCTGCGATAGCAAAGAGTACGCCACGTGCACCTGAAATAGAAACCTCAAGCAATGGAGAATTAATGGCCTTCTGAGCCGCATCCTCGGCACGGTTCTCACCTGAGCTAAGGCCAATGCCCATAAGTGCTGAGCCAGCACTTTGCATAACGGTTTTGATATCCGCGAAGTCAACGTTAACGATACCGGGGCTCGTGATGAGGTCAGAAATGCCCTCTACCGCTTGCCGCAGCACATCATCACAGAGCGCAAATGCGTTCATTACTGATGTGTCTCTATCGACGATAGCGAGGAGTCGGTCATTAGGAATGATGATGATGGCATCAACCTCTTCTTTCAGTGCCGCAATGCCTTCCTCTGCTGCGCGCATGCGCTGCTGTCCCTCGAATGAGAATGGCTTGGTAACGATACCGACCGTGAGTGCACCAGCCTCCTTTGCAAGATGTGCAATAACAGGAGCAGCACCCGTTCCGGTACCACCTCCCATACCTCCTGCAATAAAGACCATGTCCGAGTCCCGAAGTGACTCAAGTATTTCTTCTTGAGTTTCTTCAGCTGCACGTCTTCCCGAGTCAGGGTCGCCGCCTGCACCAAGGCCGCGGGTTAGATTCTTTCCAATGTGGACCTTTTTCTTAGCTTGTGAATGCTGTATGTCCTGCGCATCTGTGTTTATAGAGATGAACTCGACGCCTTTGACGTTCGAGTTGATCATGTGATTGATGGCGTTGCAGCCTGATCCTCCGACACCGACCACGCGGATGCGCGCGAATGATTCAATGTCTGTTTGTACTTGTGGCATAGCCCAGCGTTAGGTTAAGTGATGTCATCATAACAGATGCACGAAGCCGCGTAACGGTTGACACGCAATACCGTTTAACGTTATGTCAGAGCCCTAAAACGAACTATATTTTAAGCCACCTATGGGAGGAATTGTTTAAACCATCCAACAAGTCCACTTGCATTTTCTTTCAAAGATGAAATGCCACTTGACTCCTTGTCGTTTGTGAGGCCCCAAATACAGAGCCCGTATGCGACGGCCCAAGTAGAATCCTTAACCTTAGATTGTGGGTTACCCATGAGTTGTGCGCGCTTGCTTGGAAGCTTCAGTGCAGCACGTGCAATGTCTTCTATGGTAGTTACACCTGAGCCGCCACCTGAGATAACAACACCAGCGGGGAGCAATCCATTCTTACCAAGTCGCTTAAGGTGCGCCTCTACAAGTGCAAAGATATCAGTAAGCCGTCTCGCAACAATAGTATCGAGTTGTTTTTTTGAGGTTGTCGCATCAACTAATGCTCCACGCTTTGCTTGCTCAGCATCATCGAGTGATATCTTCAATCCAAGTGCGATGTCATGCGTGATGTCTGTAGAACCCATAGGGAACACCTTTACTGAGATAGGGACGTCGTTCTCAAACACTGCAATCGAGGCTGTCTCTGCTCCGATGTTTGCGAGTACCACGCCAGCAATCTTCTGTGCTTTTGTGAGCGTTACAAAACTACCGGCCAATGGACTGGCCATGACATCAATGACCGAAATACCAACATCCTCCACTGCTGCAATGAGGTCGTTAAGGTGTTGCTCAAGGGCGGTGACAAAGAGTGAGTCTATCTCGAGTTTTGTTCCTTTCATCCCAATAGGTCGGCTCATCAGGCGTTCACCATCAAGGCGGTAGCCAAGGGGAATGGCGTGGATGACCTTGCGGTTCACAAGTCGTGAGCTAATTTTGCGCTCACTCTCCTCAATGACATTCTTCAGATCCAAATCTGTCACTTCATTGTCTGCTCGAGAGATGATTATCTCTGCGCGCGACCTAAATTCTTCAAGGCCCACACCACCGACGGATAGATACGCTCGTCGGATGGCGACACCGGATGCCTTCTCTGCCTGTTGCACCGCCACCTGTAACATTCGAGCAATATCAGTACGGCTTATCACGTAGCCGTGCCGAATGCCGCGCGACTGTGCGTAGCCGGTTCCAATTATTTTTGCCCGTTGGTCACGAGATTCTTGCGCAGCAACAACGACCTTAATTTGATAGGTGCCAATATCTATACCGACTGCTACTCGCTTGGACATATAATGTATGAATACAAATGACACGCCGCACACGCATGCCAGCTACAGTACTTACTCTGTAAGGCACCACCAATACGGTGGTAGACGGGTGGGGGCTGTATCAGCGGAGGTCAAACTTCTCTGCGAGTCGTTCTTCCGCTTTTTCCATTGTAACCCCGTGGGTATGGCCTTTCAAATGAAGACAACCGTGGATAAGCAAAAACTTCGCATGTCCTGCGGGCGAAAGCCCAAAGGTGCTTGCCTGACGTTTTATCTTTGGGATATTCAAGAAGATCTCTCCGCTTGTGTCATCGAGGGGGAACGTGAGCACATTAGCGGGAGTGTCCTTTCCTCTGTGAGTGCGGTTGAGTGTGCGTGCAGTAGTATCTCCAATTAATACAATACTAAGCTCATACCGTTTACCAAGAATATGCCGGACGATATCATCGTATCCGGCAGTACTCCATTTTGACCGAATCGTACGCGATACGGCCACATTTGAACCGATAGATTTATCGGCGCCTTTTCTTTGATTGGACTTCACGGCCTTGTTTGAAAAGCTCGATGTACTTCTCTGTGCGCTCAATACGGGTTAGCGCATCCTTCTTCTGCTTTGCATCAGACTCATTGCGCTTGTGGTAACGCAGTCCGCGCATACGGCGAACCACACCACTTGATTGCATTTTACGTGAAAAACGACGCATTAGTCCTGCGACATTTTCATTACCGTGACGTTGTACTTCAACGTTTATCATGGGCGCTATCGTACCACACGAGAAAATGAGGGGCAAGTAGTTACTTGGTATGAAGTGTTCGAAGAACTGTCGGGAGATCTGTAATTGGCACCGTACGTTGAGACCTATCCATTGAGTTTCGTAGGAGTACTACACCATCGCGTGCTTCTCGTTGTCCCATGATGATGATGTACTTGGTGTGTTGTGATTGTGCGTATGCCATTTGCTCAGAGAATCGCTCAAAGTGGAGACACTGCTCGATAGGTATCTTCTCGCTTCGTAGTGTTTCGACAATACCAATACTTCGAATACGTGCTTCGCGTCCGATATGTATCAGGCAGGCGGTTGGCTTACGTCGACGTGGTCGGCCAACTGATGAACGACGGTCTTTGGTTCGGACCGCAAGTACGATACCGGTCGACGGAATAGTTCCACGGGTGTACGGCCGGGTCAGTTCATCGTAGCGACCTCCTCGGGCCAAGACCTCCGTTTCGTCATCCTCACCCTCGCCAGGTTCCACAATCTCAAAAATGGTGTGTGAGTAGACGTTTGGGTCGGCATAGAGTCTGTCGGCAAGCTCGAACTTTATTTCTGTATTTTCGAGAAGCTCGAGCACTTCCTTGAAGTATTTTCGGCTCGGTGTCGTAAGAAACTCCAATGGGCTCGGTAGGGTCTGCGCAAACGCATGGTTATCAGCAAATAGCTGCGCCAGTGTAGCTCCAGGATTGCTGCGCATGCCGTTTGCTATCTCACGGGGCAGTTCATTGATGTTGTTGCGCACTTGTGTGGAAGCCTCTCGAAGGAACCGTGCAGATGAATCACTATCACCAATACTATTGATACGTAGACGGTAGTTCTTGATACCAAGCTCTTCGAGTATGCTCATTGCACTTTTGATGACAACAATCTCAGCAAGTGGGTCATTGGTGCCAACTGCATTCAGGGTAAGTGCACTGATACGTACACTTGGCTTGGTCGGGTGTGAGACAAGGGAAGGTGTATAGAACATCAGTGGCTGCTTTTTATGCAGTTCCATGGCCTCGTTGCAGGTTTCAAGCATATGCGCCAAGACATGATGCTCTATTTGCGGGTCAGGACTCTTACATTTTCCAAGACCTAGTACGCTCGTACCTTTCTTTGTCGCCTCCTTGCGAAGGTCATCGATATTGCGAAAACCGAAATGCTCAGCTACGCCGACCGACCGTTTGAAAAAAGCTTCAGTTGTAACCGGTAGCGTTTTCATATTTAGTGTCCTTCGTTTGCGATGCCAATAGAACCTGTGACATCGGTGTCGTGTATTGTGAATGTGTACGAACCGGGGAAGAGCCCAAAGTGTCCCGGAGGAAGCAGTCGGACGAATGCCCGACCAACAATCATCTCTCGCGGAACAGGACCCCAGACACGAGAATCAGAGCTTGCACTACGATTATCACCCATAACAAAGTACTCATCTGAAGAGAGGGTGATAGATAGGTGGTCATCAGTTTTGTCCATGACGAGGTATTGCTCATCGAGCACGATTTCATTCTCGTTGAGCGGGTTCTTGATGGTCGTAACACCATTAGCGAGCTGTACCACTTCACCAGGAAGGCCAACAATGCGTTTGATGAAGTACTTCGATGGATCATTTGGGAATTTGAATATGACAACATCACCACGTTGTGGTTCTTCAAATCGGTATGAAAGTTGATCGACGATGAGGTACTCGCCAGTCTCAAACGTTGGGGCCATAGAGGCGCCATTCACGATAAAAGGTTGTGCTATGAATAGTCTGAACGGAACAACAATAATAAGTGCAAGTACGGCAAACTTGAATATCTCAACAACGAAGCTGTCCTGCTGTTGAGGTTGTGTGTCCTCATGTTCTGGTAAATGCTCTGGCATAGAAGCACTAGAGAAAGAATCGGTATCTGTTTGTGTATCACGAGGTGGAATGGTCAGGGGATCCATAGAAAAGAAGCAAGTTGGAAGTAGTATACCAAAAATACTCTCTGAAAAACAAAAAATGATTATCGGGGGACATTTCTAGACAGAAGTAAAACAGGCACGCAGCTATCTTTTACATATGGTCCCAGTCTTTTATACTAGTTTGTATGGAACATATTATTGTAGGGTTGGGAAACCCAGGCGAAGAGTACGAGAACACCCGTCACAATGTTGGACGCATGGTTGCAGAGCTTCTTGCAGAGAGATGGGGCACAAGCGACTGGCGGGATGACAAAAAGTTGCGCGCACTAATCTCGAAAGGTGGTACGGACCAAGGTGAGAACGTAAAACTAATCTTGCCAGACAACTATATGAATCGTTCGGGTGGAGCGGTAGCGCCGCTTATCAAAAACGCAAAACAAGCTGAACGGTTGATTGTTGTCCAGGATGATATAGACCTTGGCCTTGGGACCGTTCGTGTTGTGTTTGGACGAGGGGATGGAGGGCATCGAGGTGTTGCGTCAATAGAGCGAGCAATAAAGACTCGTGCATATGTGCGCGTTCGTGTTGGAGTAATACCTACAACACCAACGGGGAAGCTTCGCAAGCCGAAAGGTGAGCAGAAGGTATACGATTTCATTCTAAAACAATTATCAAAGAAAGACCGTGCCGGTATCGACAAGGTGGTCAAACACGCGGCTGATACCGTTGCCGCTATCGTCCACGAAGGCAGAGAGGCAGCAATGCGCGAGTTCAACGGTCAAATAGTTAAGATATAGGAGCAATGTATACTCCTTGTCCCAGGCCAAACGTCTGTGGGATACTGTACGTCTATGAACTACAAACCAATCATAATCACCATTGCCATTACCCTACTTGTTGTAGGGGCAATGGCGTACATTTATAAGCACGAATCGAGTGGCTACAATTCTGATGCCCTCACATCGTTCGCTCAGTGTATTGCAGATAGCGGCTCTACTTTCTATGGCGCGTTTTGGTGCGGTCACTGTCAGAACCAAAAGGCTGCGTTCGGTGGCGCCCAAAACCTACTTCCGTACGTAGAGTGCTCTACGCCGGATGGACGTGGTCAGTTAGAGGTCTGTGCAGAGGCAGAGATAATTAGTTATCCAACATGGGAGTTCCCAGACGGCAGTCGTCGTTCAGGTGAGGTTCCACTCCAGACATTAGCAGAAGCAACGGGGTGTGAGCTGCCCCCACTAGAACAATCGTAGTATGGAAGGATATGTTGCTACGCTCACGTACCTGTTTGCAGCAGGCACGGTCATACTGAACGTTCTGCTGTTAGCCGCAGCACTGCATCGGATATTTACGGACCATTGGATGCCACAAAAGCTTGAGGCATTCGTCAACGAACGCGCACTTTGGATAGCAGCGGGATTCGCTATTGCAGGATTTTTCCTCACCCTGTTTTACTCTGAGGTCGTCGGTCTTGAACCGTGTGTGCTTTGCTGGTTTGCCCGCACCATGATGTATCCATTGGCGATACTTCTCCCAATAGCTGCGTTCCGTGGGGATGTAGGCATCTGGCGATACGCACTACCTATCGCTAGTATTGGTGCACTCATCACCGGCTACCAACACTTGCTCCAAATAGGATTTGTCACAGGCAATCTCTGTGATGCGCTCAACAGCACAGGCCCAAGCTGTGCCGTGCGGTATGTGTGGGAGTTTGGGTATGTAACGATGCCGATGTTCGGGCTTACGCTCTTCACCACGGTCGCACTTCTTGTGTGGCTTGCACGAAACAAGTAGAGTGGCGTTATGGCCGCAGTAACATTCGAAATTCTCAAGAAGCAGAAGGGCTCTCGAGCTCGTGCCGGTGTCATTCATACGCCGCACGGCGACATTGAGACACCTGCGTTTGTCGCAGTTGGAACCAAAGCTACAGTGAAGGGAATCACTGTAGATACACTTAAGGACCTTGGTGTACAGACCCTTATCGCGAATACGTACCACTTACATCTGCAACCAGGTAGTGAACTGGTGAAGGAGATGGGTGGGCTGCATTCGTTCATGAACTGGGATGGTCCACTACTTACGGATTCTGGTGGTTTTCAGGTCTTCTCACTCGGCGCCGGGTTTGGCAAGACCGTATCAAAGGTGACACGTGAAGAACTCGATGCAGATGAAAAGGTTGCGAGTGTCTACGACCCGGATGTTGCGAGCCAGCATGGGAAGCTAGCACAGATAGATGATGAAGGTGTGAGCTTCACCTCTCACATTGATGGCTCGCTGCATCGGTTCACTCCAGAGCGGTCAGTTGAGATACAGCATGAGCTTGGTGCTGACATCTTCTTTGCATTCGATGAATGCACCGCAGCAGAGGCAAGTGAAGCGTACCAACGAGAGGCAATGGAGCGAACGCATCGTTGGGCAGAGCGTAGCCTCAAGGCGCACCGGCAGAACATCGATGCTGGAAAACGACAGGGTATCTTCGGTATTGTACAAGGAGGTCGTTTTGAGAGTCTGCGTCGTGAGAGTGCTCGTGCCCTGGCGGAAATGGACTTCGACGGATACGGCATTGGAGGTAGTTATCAAAAGTTTGATCTCGATACAGCGGTTGGGTGGGTCACTGAAGAGTTGCCTGAGGACAAACCACGTCATCTGCTAGGCATTGGTGAACCCGGTGATCTCATCAAAGGCGTACAGCAAGGTGTGGACCTGTTCGATTGTGTGCAGCCGACACGACTTGCTCGTACGGGCATGGTGTATGGTCCAGGCGGTGAGAAACTCATGCTCACTAATGCTGCGTACGTACATGACCACGAACCTATCGATGCAACATGCTCATGTGCAACATGTACACACTACTCACGGGCGTACCTAGCACACTTGTTTAAGGCACGTGAAATGCTTGGAGCGATACTAGCTACCATTCATAATCTTCATTACCTACTCACAGTAGTTCGAGACGAGCGCAAAAAGATTCTCGCATAGCACAACAGCCGCCAATTGGCGGCTGCTACTTATGAGATTCTCCACAACTTTCTTCTAGTACCACGTACCAGCACAGAGCCTCGCGCTTCGTACGTGAAGCCAAGCTTCGTGAGAAAGTTGAGAATTGTCTCGAGTTGAAGGGGGATGACATGTGCATGGCCGAATGTAAACGATTTGAAGGTATCGTCAGCTGGTGTTCTTTGTGCAAAGAAACACAATGTCTTTCTTCCCTCTGGTCCGACCTTGTCCAAGGTCACGTAAATGTGAACTGTTTGTCCCATTACCTATCTCCGGTTGCAAACTCTGGCTTCGTGATATAATGTTTTTTCTACTATGTCAACTGACACAGAACACAAGCAGTTTGAGCTTGTTGCGCCATACGAACCCAAAGGTGACCAACCAGATGCCATTGCCGCTCTTTCTGACGGCATACAAAAGGGGCTTCATCACCAAACCTTACTCGGTGCAACCGGTACTGGTAAGACGTTTGCGGTAGCAAATGTTATTGCAAATACCCAGAAGCCGACACTCGTCATTGCACACAATAAGACACTTGCCGCACAACTTGCTCAAGAATATCAAGAATACTTTCCGAACAACGCCGTACACTATTTTGTTTCGTACTACGACTTCTACCAGCCAGAGGCGTACATGCCGGTCACCGACACCTACATAGAAAAGGAGGCGATGGTAAACGAAGAGATTGAACGCCTTCGTCATGCATCTACCCAAGCACTTCTCACTCGCAATGATGTTATTGTTGTTGCTTCCGTTTCTTGCATCTATGGCCTAGGAAGCCCTGAGGAGTATAAACGCGTACATCTCAAGCTGTCCGTTGGTGACGGTATGAATCGTTCAGAGCTTATACATGAGCTTGTTCGCATTTACTTTAAGCGCACCAATGCAGACCTCGAGCCCGGACTCTTTCGTGCACGCGGCAACACTGTCGAAGTGATGCCAACGAATGAACGTGTTATCTACCGTATAGATTTTGGTGGTGATGGTATTGCACAAATCCGAGAGCTCGACCCGATATCACGCATGGTTCGTACCGGGCATGACATGTTCTTCTTGTTCCCAGCAAAGCACTTCATTACGCCCGAGGATGAGCTTCGTCGCGCAACTCGTGACATTCGAGCGGAGTTGAAGAATCGCCTGACCGAGCTGGAAAAAGGCAAGCAGGTGCTCGAGCACGAACGACTGAAGCGTCGCACTAACCACGACCTAGCACTTATAAAGGAGATTGGATACTGCAACGGTATTGAGAACTACTCACGCCACTTCGATGGTCGCAAAGCGGGTGAACCACCTCACACACTGTTGTCGTACTTCCCACATAAGGATGATGGAAGTGCCGACTTCCTGACCATTATCGACGAGTCACACGTCACTGTGCCACAACTTGCTGGCATGTACGCTGGCGACCGATCACGCAAAGAGACCCTCGTTGCACATGGCTTCCGTCTACCATCTGCACTCGACAACCGTCCATTGCAGTTTAATGAGTTTGAAGAGCGTGTAGGGCAGGTAATCTACACATCTGCAACACCAGCAAACTACGAACGTGAGCATAGTAAGAAGGATGGACAAGTGGTCGAGCAAATCATTCGTCCTACGGGTTTGTTGGATCCACAGCTTATCGTGCGGCCAATCATCTCTGATGGTGATTATGAAGGGCAGGTGCAGGACTTCATCAATGAAGCATCGGACACCGTCGCTAAAGGAGAGCGGGTCCTCGTAACAACACTCACAAAAAAGATGGCTGAGGACCTGTCCGAATATTTGAAGAAGAAGTCGGTCAAGGCCGAGTACTTACATAGTGATGTCAAAACCATTGACCGTGTTGAACTACTCACAAAGTTCCGTCGTGGTGAGTTCGATGTGCTCGTTGGTGTAAACCTACTGCGTGAAGGCCTCGACCTTCCAGAGGTTTCGTTAGTCGGAATACTAGATGCAGATAAAGAAGGTTTTTTGCGCTCTGAGACCTCACTCATTCAGACCATTGGTCGTGCCGCACGAAACGTGAACGGTCGTGTCATTCTCTACGCTGACAATATGACCGGCTCCATGCGCGCGGCAATAGATGAGACAGAACGACGACGAACCGTGCAGGCCGCCTATAATAAGAAACACAACATCACACCAAAGACCATCACCAAGGCCATCAAGGATATTACTGAGCAACTACGTAGCGACCATGCCAAAGCGGTAGATACGCTGCTCAAGGTTGATGAGGAGGTATACGAAAAGGATCCAAAAGTTCTCATCAAACAGAAGACAAAAAACATGAATGATGCAGTAAAGCGGCTTGATTTTGAGACCGCAGCAATTCTACGCGACGAGATACGAATGCTTGAAGCTAAGACAAAATAAAAAACCGGCTAGTAGCCGGTTTTTTAAAGTCCGTTGAGCTAGTCTTTAAGATGGACCAGCGCGAAGTAGGCAAGAAGGAACATGACACCTACCACTGCCCAACCTGCTGAATCGCTGAGCTCAAAGCCAGCGATAACTACCGCATTGCCGGTGGCCAAACCCATACCATGCAACAGAGCAAGGGCAGAAAGAAAGCTTGCTACTGCTAGTGAAAAGAACGGCTGTCTAACGTGCAACATAAATTATATGACTAAGTTTTTAACAACTATCGTATTTGTATTGTAGCAACTGCTTCACGGAATACTTGACTTGCTTGTGGATAATTGGATGGTACACTCGTTTGTACCTAACCTGTGCTCCCATGCACGGGCCTCGGGCTATCTATGAAAGATATAATTACAGTAAAAGGTGCACGCACGCATAACCTGAAAAATATTACGGTTGATATACCACGCAACACTCTTGCAGTGTTTACCGGTATCTCTGGCTCAGGTAAGTCGTCACTTGCGTTTGATACCATCTTTGCCGAAGGACAGCGAAGGTACGTGGAGTCACTATCTGCATACGCTCGCCAGTTTTTGAACCAAATGCAGAAGCCCGACGTCGATGAGATACAGGGATTGTCACCAGCCATCTCTATCGACCAAAAGTCACGTTCAAACAACCCTCGTTCTACAGTAGCGACCATCACGGAGATATACGATTACTTGCGAATACTCTACGCGCGCATTGGTACCGCGTACTGTACCGAGTGTGGTTCTCCTATACACAAGCTTTCGAACGAGGAAATGCAAAAGATCGTCGTCGATATCGTCCGTGCATCAGGCAAGCAGGCAAACAAGAAAGTAATGGGGGTCGAGTATGATGACCGAAAGATACGTCTCTGGGCACCCGTGGTGGTTGGGCGCAAGGGTGAGTACTATCAATTGCTCTATGACTTGCTTGGCAAAGGGTATGAGCGGGTGCGTGTCGACAAGAACGAGCATTCACTACGGGAAAAGATAGAGTTGGGAAAGCAGAAGCGTCACGACATCAGTGTGCTTGTTGATGAGCTGTACATCTCGGAGTTCGCAGCAAAGAACAAAGATGCTGACGAACGCCTTGCTGAAGCAATAGAGCTCGCCCTCGACGAGAGTGGTGGCCTCATCGAACTTGAGGCTCCAGATGGTAGTTTCCGCATGCTTTCATCGAAATTCATCTGCCCTAAAGACGGCACATCCTTTCCCGAGGTTGAGCCGAGATTATTCTCCTTCAACTCTCCATACGGTGCATGTCCCGGCTGTAACGGTCTTGGAACTGTTGGATTCTTCCACGAGGACACTTGTACGGAATGTGAGGGTAAGCGGCTTCGTCCCGAGGCGCTCAATGTGTTCCTCGGTGGTGATGCAAAGACCGGAAAAAATATCGTCGAGCTGACGGCGCTATCAATACGAGACGCGCAGGACTTCATGAATGCACTGAAGCTCACCGACAAGGAGAAAGAGATAGCAAATGTTGTTCTTCGTGAGATACATTCTCGCCTCCAGTTCATGATAGATGTTGGTATTGAGTATCTAACGCTTGATAGACGTGCAAATACGCTCTCGGGTGGTGAGGCGCAACGTATTCGTCTTGCGAGTCAGCTAGGCTCTGGCTTGGTCGGCGCACTCTATGTACTCGATGAGCCGACTATTGGTCTGCATCAACGCGACAATGACAGACTCATCAAAACACTACTGGCGCTACGTGATTTAGGAAATACCATCATTGTCGTCGAGCATGATGAGGACACTATTTTTTCGGCAGACTATATCGTAGACATCGGTCCCGGTGCAGGTGTCCACGGTGGTGATGTTGTTGTATCCGGCTGGCTTGAGAAGCTACTCACCGCAAAGCGCAATAGCAGTGGCTCTCGCACGCTCTCATACCTGCGAGGCGAAGAGGAGATAGAGATTCCGGACGTACGAAGGGATGAGGAAAAAGGCTGGCTTCGTATACGTAATGGTAATGCATACAACATCAAGAAGATGAATGCTGACATTCCACTTGGTCGTCTTGTTGCGGTTACCGGCGTATCGGGCTCGGGTAAGTCAACCTTCATGTACGAGTTACTGCATAAGAACCTCCGTGCTCGTCTTGAGAAAAAATACCGAACAACACACCTCTATAACATCTCGAGCTTCACTGGCACTGAGTACCTATCGCGCGTGGTGCTGATGGACCAGAGTCCCATCGGCCGCACACCACGAAGCAACCCCGCAACCTACACAGGCGCATGGGCGTACATACGCGACCTCTTTGCTTCAACAGAAGAAGCGCGTGCACGTGGATGGAAGCCAGGCCGGTTCTCATTCAATGTGCCGACAGCACGAGGCGGTGGCCGTTGTGAGGCTTGTCAGGGCAATGGCACCATTGCCGTGGAGATGCACTTCCTGCCTACGGTCTATGTGAAGTGTGATGTGTGTAATGGTAAGCGCTTTATGAAGGACACCCTCGACGTGAAGTATAAAAAGAAGACCATATACGATGTACTCAATATGAGTATTGAGGAAGGATTAGAGTTCTTCAAAGATATTCCGCAAATATCCGACAGGCTGAATACACTGAATGAAGTAGGACTGGGGTACCTAACACTTGGTCAACCAGCAAACACGCTCTCAGGTGGAGAGGCGCAGCGTGTGAAAATTGCGAGTGAGCTGTACCGTCCCCATACACAAAAAACAATTTACTTGCTCGATGAGCCAACCATTGGTCTGCACTACGACGACGTTCAAAAGTTGCTCGACATTCTCAATGCGCTTGTTAATCGAGGCAACACTGTTGTGCTCATCGAACACAATATGGATATCATCAAATCTGCAGACTGGGTCATCGATATTGGACCAGAAGGAGGAGTGAACGGAGGAAAGATAGTAGCCAAAGGAACACCGGAAAATATTGCCGATTCAAAGACATCACACACAGGAAAGTATCTAAAAAAGGTCCTTCGCGGGCGATAATGTGCACAACTCATTTGGGGCAATATTGACGCGACGCTATAATAAAAACCTAGAAGGACACTCCATTTTTTATGACAACCGCCACGAGAGTGGCAGGAGGGTATCGTGATGGACAGAACACCACACGGTTACAGTAACAGATTTGCGATGTTTATCTGTACTGGCTTTGCAATACCAAACATCGTGCGGCTCTACCAAAACAATTTCGAAGTCGTAGAAAATGAAAAAGACCACGAGGCGGTTTTGATTTCACTTGAACGACTGCTCAAAGACGAGGAACATGCAAGAGTCGTACGAGAAGAGCACGGGCTCGACTACGACACTCTGAAAGCGGCGTACTTCAAAGCAAAAAAGCTCGAACCGTCAAAGGCACTCACAGTGGTACATGAGCCTCACTACTACCCGCTGATGCGGGTTGCAGCATGAACTCACCCCGCCGAATTTTCGGCGGGTGCTTTTCTTGTGCTTACGTGAATGCACGGTATGATGGCGCACATGACACGCGACCATACAAGTGTGAAGAAACTGCCCGATATGCCCGGCGTATACTTCTTTGTCGGTACGCAACGGAAGATACTCTACATTGGGAAGGCGACCTCGTTACGTGATAGAGTGCGGAGCTACTTTGCGAGCGACCTCGTGCGCACTAGGGGTGCACATATGGTCAAGATGGTTGACGAGGCTGTGCGCGTCGATTTTCGAGAGACAGACTCTGTGCTTGAAGCTCTAATACTCGAAGCGAAGCTCATTAAGGAGTTCAAACCTCCATACAATACGAGAGACAAGGATGACAAGAGCTTTAATTATCTTGTCATTACCACCAATGAGCAGTGGCCACGGCTGCTCACGGTTCGCGGAAAAGACCTAGAACGACAGCTACACCTGCTTACCGGCGGAAAACATATCAACTTGCCGGTGTTTGGACCGTTTGTGCAGGGGGGACAATTCAAGGAAGCGCTGCGTATCATACGTGCGATTTTTCCATTTTACGACACAAAGCATCCCGTCGATGAGCTCAAGGCAAAAGACGATAGAAAGCTTCGTTTCAATTCATCGATTGGCGTCTATCCATCCGAGAGCACCAGCGACAAGGAGTACGCACGTACGATACGGCACATCAAATATTTTTTCGAAGGCAAGAAGCAAGTGTTGTTACGTTCACTTGAACGTGACATGAACCGCCTTGCCAAGAAACAGGACTTCGAGGCGGCAGCTGAGGTCAAACGTCAACTGTTTGCATTGCAGCACATTAATGATGTCTCCTTACTGAAGCGCGAGCGAACAGGAAATGAGTCGCATCCGGTTCGTGTTGAGGGGTATGACGTTGCACACCTTGCGGGTAAAGATACCGTTGGTGTCATGGTTGTCGTTGAGCAAGGTGAGCCGAACAAAAAGGAGTATCGCGCGTTCAACATCCGCCAGTCTAAGGAAGGAAGTGACACAGATGCATTGCACGAGCTCTTGGAGCGAAGATTCTCCCACCCAGAATGGAAGTATCCACGCCTTGTTGTGCTCGACGGCGGCAGGGCACAGATGAACGTAGCTAGGCGTGTAATGCAGAACGCCGGTATCGATATACCGCTTGTGGCGGTTACCAAGAACGACAAACATCAACCAAGTCGAATACAGGGACCCATTAAACTACGCACAGCACACCACAGCGATATCCTCCTCACCAATAGTGAAGCACACCGCTTTGCGCTTGCAGTCCACAAGAAGAAGCGTTCAAAGCGACTGCGAGGGTAGTCGTTTGCTATACTAGAGCTATGCACAAGATCCGCGTCGGTGTACTCCGCGGCGGTCCTTCCGCTGAATACGAGGTCTCGTTGAAGACTGGTCAATCTGTGCTGCAACATCTTCCGCAAGAGCGCTTTGATGTGAAAGATGTTTTCATTGACAAACAAGGCAATTGGCACCTACGTGGCATGCCAGTAGAACCAACTCGTGCACTGGATCAATTCGATGTGATGTTCAATGCGCTACATGGCAAGTATGGAGAGGATGGAGGAGTGCAACGATTTATGGATACACATGGTGCACGCTATACCGGGACAGGCCCACTGGCTTCGGCGGTTGGTATGGATAAGCCGCTTGCGAAAGATTGGCTTAAAGACGCGCCATTCAGTCATATAGAACACAAGGTGCTACGGAAGGATGAGATTTCGGAAGATATACTGCTTGAACTCTTCAGGAACTTCCCACAGCCATCTGTGGTAAAGCCAGCCAATGGGGGCTCGTCTGTCGCGACAAGTGTTGTGCGTTCATACAATGATTTGCTCTACGCCGTTATGCTTGCACTCCAAGAATCCGACAGAGTGCTCATCGAGTCATACATAAAGGGTAGAGAAGCCACGGTTGCAGTTGCGGATGGTTTCAGAAACCAAGACGTCTACGCATTCCCGCCTATTGAGATAGTGACAACTAAGAGTGATTTCTTCGACTATGATGAAAAGTACGCCGGTCATGCAAAGGAGTTATGTCCTGGACCATTCTCGAGCGATGTTCGCGACCAACTCATCAAGGCTGCGCAGTATGTACACAGAACACTTGGTCTTCGTGACTACTCGCGAAGTGATTTTATCGTTCACCCAGAGGGTGTGTACTTTTTAGAGGTGAACACCTTACCAGGACTCACTGAACAGTCGCTTGTTCCCAAAGCTCTCTACGCTGTGGGTGCCACATTGCCACAGTTTCTGGAACACCTAGTGCTCCAAGCATACGAACGAAAGAAATAAGAAACGCCGATCCACAAAGGACCGGCGTTTTGACTTGCCGTGAGGCTATTTAACGAGGATCGAAACCACGGTGGCCGCTATGGTGTCCGCCACATCCGTGACCTCCACCGCAACCGCTGCTTGCACCGCCACTGCTGTTATCGACACCGGCGTCAACGCCAACATCGACACCGACACCAACGTTGGTCTCGGTACCGGCTAGTGCGTCACCACCTTCGACGATAAACGCACTGTTGTCGTAGACAACCGTATTGGGTGCAGCATTCATCATGGCTTCTGCCGATGCGTCAGCTGCATGTTTGACCGCATCTGCCTGGACGTTTGCCTTGTGCTCCACAGCGTCTGCCATGCGATCTGCACTCCACATACGTCCGGCGGTCCCGATTGCAGCAGGCAGCGTACTTTGCGTAGTGCCGACCATGCTCGAGTCATTTTGGAACGTCACTTGATGGCCGTCTCCGACCGGGTTCCTGACAATGAGCACCTTGTCAACAGCACCGCCGTGAATCCCGACACCAGAATCGTATTGATTCAAGCAGACCTTGCCTTTGGGGCAAGAATCGAACTCAATGGCAGTGTGAAGCTTTGGGTTGGCGGTACAACCACCGAGCACAAGCCCAAAAAGTGCCACGAGGATCAGGGTTGACTTCATACGTTACTCTCCTTCCGCATTCTGCGGATCTTCATAGTAGAAACAAGTTTGTGGATGATGCGAGTGCCTGGTCACGAATGGACCAAACCATGCATACGTGTAAGTGGTTTTCTTGCTCTTGTCGATATCCTGACAGACCTCGGGCACAGGGTCGGCCGCCTTTGCTGCAACGTAGTTTCCCTCATCGATAAATTCGATAGGGTTACCACACCACGAGCTTAAGCATGACCGTGCTCCTTCGTGTTCGATACAGACGAGCTCCTCTCCGATGTGACCGTCGCGTTCAAAGTACTTGATCGCTCTGGTTGTCGGATTGATGCCTGCTGCACGTACACGTTTGCCTTCGGCAGGGTGTACAGAATATTCCTTGAGCCAATAAAGCTTTGCGGCTTCCTTGGGAACAAGATTCACCTTTTGGGCAGTATGCTTGATAGCATCCTCCCCGTACGTTGCCCCCATCAGATCTTTCGCCAGTTGTTCCGGCGGGCGTTCTGAGTCGGGCGTTAGAAACTGCTCATAACGAGCAGCTCCTGCACTTGCGGCGATAGCAAGCAACAGGAACATCATGAAGACTCTCATCGATATAACCTCCTATATAAGTCTAGATAGAACAGAATTTTCGCCAGGCGCTACGATAGCATATAAATGCAAGCAAGGCAAGACCTGTATTTTCGGGTTGCTTGACAATACTAATGCCTATGATATAGTCGCTTGCGGCATCGGGCTTCGGCCCGAATTTTTGGATAGTACATTAGAAATAATGGAATTCCTGTTCAGCGGGCATTTGCCCGATGTTAAACCACAACGTTAACTCTGAATGAGGACTATTCTATGAAAAAACTGGTTATTGCTGCTGCTGTAGCGGCATTCATCGGCCCCATGACTGCTTTTGCCACGTGTGGCGTTTCTGACCCTTGTGGTACCCCTGAGCCTGACTGCGGGCCTACTGGCTGCTCTACTGCGGGCGGTGAGGCCAATATCTGGGCCTCGGGCGCATCAATGGCCTTTGGTGACACCACACGCACCTTATCGTTCGGCCAGTACGAGCTGAACTACGATTCGCCTGATGCCTCAGGCAATATCGGCGGTGCGTGGGAAGCGCTCTCTGAGGGTCACGGCTTCAGCGAGGCTGGAGGTGCCGGCTTCGGCAACATTGGTTGGGAACGTACCGACTGGTGGTGAGGTCGCCACAGCAACAGACATAACGAATATGTCGTGTAGTGCATCTTTGGGTGCAGATAACGCGTAGTGTCGTTTATGTCTAACCAGTAACACAATCTTTTAAGGGCCCTTCGGGGCCCTTTCTTATATCTGAATGACAGTGGTATTATTCCAGCAATGAGTACAACATTTCCAAAAGATTTCTTATGGGGTTCGGCGACTGCAAGCTATCAGGTGGAGGGTGGTATCGAGAACTGCGACTGGGCAGCGGCAGCGCGCGAAGGCAAGGTGCCGGTATGCGGCCGGGCCTGTAACCACTACGAGCACTACGAGCAGGATTTTGATATCGCAAAAGATCTCGGACACAACATACATCGAATCTCGGTAGAGTGGGCGCGCATCGAGCCCGAGGAAGGAAATTTCAATCAAGAAGCCATACAGCACTACCGAGATGTATTGCAGGCACTACGCACTCGCGAGATAGAACCATCAGTCACGTTGTGGCATTTTACTTTGCCGACATGGTTCTCAGAAACAGGTGGGTGGGAGCGGAACGATGCACCCAAGCTTTTTGCTCGCTACTGTGCATACGTTGCTGAGAATCTCGGTGACCTGGCCAATCAGTTTGCAACCATTAATGAACCAATGGTCGTAGCAGGCATCGGCTACATTCGGAACGATTGGCCACCGTTTGGAAAGAAGGCATACCTTCGATACTTCCGTGCCATTACGAACATGGCCCGTGGTCACAACCAGGCGTACCGCACCATCAAGGAGAAGCAGCCAAAGTTATCTATCGGCATCGTGAAGCACACTGTTGCCTACACGGCCGTAGGGAATCCATTGAATCGCATTAAGGCATGGGTGATGAATATGGGATGGACGCATATCTTTATGTCCCGCGTACACAAGCAATGTGATTGGATAGGATGCAATTACTACAACCGCAAAGTGTTTGGTGACACTCGAACACTCGACAAGACCGATATGGGCTGGAATATTGACCCAGAAGGTATCTATGACGCCCTTAAAGAGCTTTGGAAGTACAAGAAGCCCATCTATGTAGCGGAGGCTGGTTGTGCAGATGCGACAGATAGATTCCGAGCCGACTACATACGAGATACCGTACGTGCCATGCGACGTGCTATAGGGGACGGTATCGATTTGCGGGGCTATTGCTATTGGTCCTTGATGGATAACTATGAGTGGGCAGAGGGTTTTGAGAAGCGTTTTGGTCTTATTGAGATTGACTACGATACACTTGAGCGACACGTGCGCCCGAGTGCATATGTCTACAAAGACATCATCGAGAGTAACGGAGCCAACGTTGACTAGGTCATCGACGTCGCTTCGACGTCGAAGCGACGTCGAACACCCACAGTAGGTTATTGTGTATATATTGTGCCTCGCTGCACAATTTTAGTGCTACCATAAGCATAATGGAACTTTGGCTATGGCTCGTTGTTGTAGGCCAGCTACTTCTTGCTGGCGTTGCACTCATAGACAAATACGTAGTGACCTCCGACACGGTGGTGCTGCGGCCA
>Ga0180435_10001811_pt1 | contig 22094 bp, 27 predicted proteins | sample SS_ome_3_FD_132467 | JGI IMG/M metagenome (GOLD analysis project Ga0180435, IMG submission 132467) | Hypersaline lake sediment archaeal communities from the Salton Sea, California, USA - SS_3_S_1 metaG | ecosystem: Environmental > Aquatic > Non-marine Saline and Alkaline > Hypersaline >...
CTGTCCCAGCTGCCCGCCGGTCTCAACGAACTGCCCCCCGGCCTGGCCGGCGTCGATCTGTCCAAGCTGAAGTTCCCCGGCAAGAAGTAGCGCGTGCCGGTTCTGCACGTCCGCGGTCGCGGCCTTCCCGGCGGCGAACCCGTGCAGTGGTGGATCGCCGACGGAGTCCTGAGCGCCGATCCGGTGGCCGGTGCGGAGACGGTGTTCGACGGCGGCTGGATCCTTCCCGGACTGGTCGACGCACACTGCCACGTCGGACTGGGATCGAGCGGGCCGGTCGACCTCGAAGAAGCCGCCGAGCAGGCCGGGACCGAACGCGACGCGGGTGCCCTGCTGCTGCGGGACTGCGGTTCGCCGATCGACACCCGCAGTCTTGACAACCACCACGATCTTCCTCAGATAATCAGGGCCGGAAGGCATCTGGCCAGACCCAAGCGCTACTCGCAGGGTTTCGCCATCGAACTCGAAGACGAGTGGCAGCTACCGGACGCGGTTGCCGAGCAGGCCCGTCGTGGCGACGGGTGGGTCAAGTTGGTCGGTGACTGGATCGACCGCGGCGTCGGCGACCTGACCCCGTTGTGGTCCGACGACGTGCTGTCCGCGGCGGTCGCCGCGGCGCACGCCGAGGGCGCCCGGGTGACCGCGCACGCGTTCTGCGAGGACTCCCTGCCCGGGCTGATCAAATCCGGAATCGACTGCATCGAACACGGGACGGGTCTGACCGAGGACACCGTGGCGATGATGGCCGAGCACGGCACAGTACTGGTCCCGACACTGATCAACATCGACAACTTTCCCGGGTTCGCCGACGCGGCAGGGAAATATCCCCGCTACGCGGCCCACATGCGTGACCTCTACACCCACTCCCGGCAGCGGATCGCCGCGGCGAGGGAAGCCGGGGTGCCCATCTACGCCGGCAGCGATGCGGGAGCCTCCATCGCGCACGGGCGGATCGCCGACGAGGTCGACGCGCTGACCGGCATCGGCATGACCGGCACCGAGGCGCTGGGGGCGGCGTGCTGGGAGGCCCGCCGGTGGCTGGGTTACCCGGCGCTCGCCGACGGCGCACCCGCGGACCTGGTGTGCTTCACCGATGACCCGCGTGGCGGGGCGGCCGTGCTGTCCCGGCCCGATCTGGTCATCCTGCGCGGCCGGCCCTACCGAGGGTCCGCTAAGGCTGGCTGAAGCCCCAGTCCAGGGCGGCGCGGGCCTGGTTCCACAGGTCGTCCTGGCTGTACATCATGACCGCCACCAGCCTCTTGCCGTTGCGCTGGGCCATCGCGACATAGGTCTCCCGGGCCAGATTCGTGTAGCCGGTCTTGCCCCCGATGAAGCCCGGATAGTCGGCGAGCAGTCGGTCCTGGTTGCTGATCGTGCGCCACCCGCCCCTGCCGTCGGGGAACGTCGCGGCCCGCTGATGCATGATCTGCACCAGCAGCGGGTAGTTCAGCGCGGTCCGGTAGAGCACTGCCAGGTCGTGAGGGGAGCTCACCGACTCCCACCCCGGCCCGTCCAGGCCGGATGGGGAATTGGCCCTGGTCGAGCGGGCGCCGACCTGGAAGGCCTTCGCGTTCATCTTCGCCAGCGCCACCTGGTAGCCCCCGAGCATGTCGGCGAGCATGTTGGCCGCGTCATTGCCGGACACCAGCAGCAGCCCGTCGAGCAATTGGCGCACCGTGTACACCTGGCCGGGCACCAGACCCACGCAGGAGCACTCCACGTCGGTGTGGGACTGGTTGGCCCGCGCGGCGGCGTCGGGGCGTAGCTGGTCGAGCACCACCATCGCCAGCAACGGTTTGATCGTGCTCGCCGGGGCGTAGCGGCCGTAAGGATCCCGGCCGCCCAGGATCCTGCCCGTCACCGTGTCGGCCACCAGCCAGGCCTGCGCGGGGCCGCCGGGCGGGGCGATTGCCGCCGGCTGCGCGTTCGGCTCGGCGGCGGCCACCCCGGGGGCGACACCGGCCGCAAGGCCGGCCACGGCGACCAGCAGGCAACGCAACCAGCGCGAGAGGGCGTGCATGTGCGACGAGGCTAGCCAGCCCACACAGCGGATCCGGTTGCGATGCGGTCTCCGATTGGTAGCGGGAACCGCCGGGCCGGGCGCCACCCCCACAGGGGTTGGACGCAGTCCCTAGAGGGTGGCGACTCCGGCCATCGGATGCTGGGCGAAACCCCAGTCCAGCAGGGTGGCGGCCTGATCCCAGTAGGTCGGTCCGCCGTCGCGCACCAGGCCGTACATCATCGCCACCACCAGTCGGCGCCCGTCGCGTGCGGCGGCCCCGACGAAGGTTTTGCGGGCGGCGTTGGTGTAGCCGGTCTTGCCGCCGATCGCCCCGGGGTACCGCACCAGCAGTTCGTCCTGGTTGACCAGGATCCGGTCACCGTTCTCCGCCGGGAACGGCGCCGTCGGCATGGCCGTCATCTGGGCGAACACCGGGTTGGCCAGCGCGGCGCGGAAGATGACGGCCAGGTCGTGCGGGGTGGTCCAGCCCGGCCCGCCGGGGCCGTCGAGGCCGGAGGGGCTGGTGGCGTGGGTGTTGGTCGCCCCGATCGAGGCTGCCTTGATGTTCATCTTGTCCACCGCGATGTCGAAGCCCCCGAGCAGGTCGGCCAGCGCGTTGGCGGCATCGTTGCCCGACACCAGCAGGGCCGCTTCGAGCAGTTGGCGCGCGGAGTAGGCCCGGCCCACCTGCAGCCCGGCGCAGTTGCATACGACGCGGGCCGTGCGGGGGGTCGCCACCACCGTCGAGTCCAGCGGCACCTCGTCGAGCACGGTCAGCGCGAGCAGCGTCTTGATGGTGCTGGCCGGCGGATGGGCGCCGTACATGTCGCGACCGGCCAGCACCTGCCCGCTGTCGAGGTCGGCGACGATCCAGGACGGGGCGGGGCCGTCGGGGATCGGCATCGAGCCGGCCGGCTGGATATTGGGCTCGGCGTGTGCCGAACCCGGCACACCGGTGGCCGCCGAGGTGGTCATCAGTACCAGGGACGCCGCCACAGCGGCTACGAGCCTGCCCATGGGCGTTAACCCTAACCGTTGTGCCGACCAAGCCGGAGCGGTGTTGAATCCCAGAGCATGAACCTGGCCGAGATTTCCGACCGGCTGGAGATCCAGCAACTGCTGGTGGACTACGCCAGCGCCATCGACCAGCGCCGCTTCGAGGATCTCGACGCGATCTTCACCCCCGACGCCTACATCGACTACCGGGCGATGGGCGGCGTCGACGGCCGCTACCCGGAGGTCAAGGCGTGGCTGGCCGACGTGCTGCCGGGCTTTCCCGCCTACTCCCATCTGATCGGCAACTTCGACATCCGGCTGGCCGGTGACAGCGCGGCCGGCCGCACCCTGTGCTTCAACCCGATGCAGCTCAGCGAGGACGGCCAGGTGCTGTTCTGTGCGCTGTGGTACGAGGACGAGTTCGTCCGCACCCCGGCGGGATGGCGGATGAGCCGCCGGGTGGAACGCAAATGCCTGGACCGGATGCTGTGAGCGGCCGCGATTAACCCTCCGGGGGCGGGTTCTGGCACAATCGTGGCCTGGTCGGGGCCGGTGTACCGGTTTCCCCGGCCGGCCCACGCGAGGCAAAACCGGATCCCGGCATCCCGCCGGGCATCGCTGAATTGCAGCGTGAACCCGCAAGGAGATTTTTCGTGGCTGTCAAGATCAAGCTGACCAGGCTTGGCAAGATCCGCAACCCCCAGTACCGCATCGCCGTCGCCGATGCCCGCACCCGCCGGGACGGCAGGTCCATCGAGGTCATCGGCCGCTACCACCCCAAAGAAGAGCCGAGCCTGATCGAGATCGACTCCGAACGGGCCCAGTACTGGCTGTCGGTGGGCGCCCAGCCCACTGAGCCGGTGCTCAAGCTGCTCAAGATCACCGGCGACTGGCAGAAGTTCAAGGGCCTGCCCGGCGCGGAGGGCACGCTGAAGGTCAAGCCGCCCAAGCCCAGCAAGCTCGAGCTGTTCAACGCCGCGCTGGCCGAAGCGGACGGTGCGCCTTCCGGGGACGCCACCCCCGCCAAGAAGAAGAAGGCCCCGGCCAAGAAGGCCGAGAAGGCCGAGAAGCCCGAGAAGGCTGAGAAGTCCGAGGAAGCGGCACCCGCCGCCGAAGAGACCGCAGCACCGGAACCGGCCGCGGCGGCCGCCGAGCCGGAGGGCGCTCCGGCCGAGCCGGCAGAGCCCGCGGAGCAGTGAGCTCCGTCGTCGTCGACGCTGTCGAGCACCTGGTGCGCGGCATCGTCGACAATCCCGACGACGTCCGTGTCGACATGGTCACCAACCGGCGCGGCCGCACCGTGGAGGTGCACGTGCATCCCGACGACCTGGGCAAGGTCATCGGTCGCGGCGGGCGCACCGCCACCGCGCTGCGCACCTTGGTGGCCGGGATCGGCGGGCGGGGCATCCGCGTCGACGTGGTGGACACCGACCAGTAGTCCCGGACGGCCGGTATGGAACTGGTGGTCGGGCGGATCGCCAAGGCGCACGGCATCACCGGCGAAGTGGTCGTCGAGGTCCGCACCGATGACCCGCAGTCGCGCTTCGTGCCCGGTCGCGCCCTGCGCCTGCGGCGGCCTCGTGACCCCGCTGAGCGCGAGGTGACCGTCGAATCGGTTCGCCCGCACGGCGGCCGTCTGCTGGTCCGGCTGGGCGGGGTGGCCGACCGGGATGCCGCGGAGCGGCTGCGCGGCGGTCTGTTCGTCGTCGACTCCGAGGACCTGCCGCCCCTGGCGGATCCCGACGAGTTCTACGACCACCAGCTCGAGGGGCTGCATGTTCGCACCGCCGACGGGGACGAGGTCGGCGAGGTCTCCGAGGTCCTGCATACCGCGGGCGGCGAATTGCTCAGCGTGCGAACCACTTCGGGCGCTGAGCTGCTCGTTCCTTTCGTGGCGGCGATCGTCGCCTCGGTCTCACTGCAGGATCGGTGCATTGAGATCGACCCACCGCCGGGACTGCTGGAACTGGGGTCCTGACGTGCGGATCGATGTCATCACCATCTTTCCCCGCTACCTCGATCCGATCCGGGAGGCGTTGCCCGGCAAGGCTATCGACGCGGGAATCCTCGACTTCCGGGTTCACGACCTTCGCCGCTGGACGCACGACGTGCACCACGCCGTCGACGACGCACCCTATGGCGGCGGACCAGGAATGGTGATGAAGCCCACGGTGTGGGGTGATGCGCTGGACGAGATCTGTTCCCCCGAAACCCTTCTGGTGGTCCCCACCCCGGCCGGCCGCCTTTTCGGTCAGCGGGTCGCCCAGCGCTGGTCGGGCGAAGAGCACCTGGTCTTCGCCTGCGGCCGCTACGAGGGAATCGACCAGCGGGTGATCCAGGACGCCGCGAGCAGGATGCGGGTGGAAGAGGTCTCGATCGGCGACTACGTGCTGGCCGGCGGCGAGGCGGCGACCCTGGTGATGGTCGAAGCCACGGTGCGCCTGTTGCCCAATGTCATGGGAAATCCCCTGTCCCACCAGGACGACTCGCATTCACCAGCCAACAACGGACTGCTGGAGGGGCCCAGCTACACCCGGCCCCCGGTGTGGCGGGGGATCGCCGTTCCCGAGGTTCTGCTGTCGGGGGACCACGCGCGGATAGCCCGGTGGCGGCAGGCCGAGGCGCTGCAACGGACCAGGGAACGCCGGCCCGACTTACTGGGCGGCGAATCCGGTTAGCCGGCCACGCTTCAGATGTGCCCGCCGGGGAACATGGTGGCAATGGTGTCGGTCAGCGTCTGCCGGGCGGTCTTCTCGTCGGTGGGGTGCAGCGAGGCGATCGCGATGACGAAGCGGCGGGTGGGTCCGACCACCCCGGTCGAGACGTTCAAGCGGTTCGGCCCGCCCCAGGCGTCGATCCATCCCTGCTTGACCGCCACCGGTTCGGCGGAGAGCCCGTCGGGGATGCCGAAGCGCTGCGGGTAGCCGTCGAGGCCCACCGGCGTCGACGCCGCCAGTGCGGCCAGCATCACATCGGTCTCCCGGGCAGGCAGACCTCCGGACCCGGCGAGCAGTCGGGCGTAGTAGCGCACCAGGTCGGTGGTGGTGCCCATGGTGTTCCACCAGTCGCCGTTGTAGGGCAGGGTGATCTGGCTGAGCCGGTAGCGCTTGATCACCCGGGTGATGATCTCCATGCCGCCCCCCTCGGCCCAGAACATGTTGGCCGCGGAGTCATCCGAGGAGCGCAGCATCGACTCCAGGGCGCGCCGGTCCTCGCGGGTCAGCCGGACCTTGCCCTGGGAGACCCGCAGCAGCAGATCGTCGGCGATGAACAGCTTGGTCACCGATGCCAGCGGGAATGCCGCCGGGTCGCCCCCGGTGACCATCCGGCCGGTCTGTCGGTCCAGGACGGCGACACTGATGTCGGCGCCGCGGCGCTGGGCGTCGGCGACGGCTTTGAGAGTCAGGGCCTTGAGTTTCACCGGTTCGGCGCTGACCTGGATCGCCGCCTGCGGCGGGCCGGACAGCAAGGCGACCGGCTGGGCCTGACCGCCGCTGGACGCTGCGACGACGCCGGCCACGGATGCGCCGACCAGCAGGGTCGCCGTCAGGGCGGAGCCGGTGCGCAGCGCCGACGGTCTGCGTCGCATGGCGTTCCCCTCGGCTCGGTCGTGGGTGGTCGAATCCGGCGATCCGGTGCGACTCCGGCTAGATTAGCCGGGAGCGGGGGACCGGGAACAGTGCCGCGCGGGTGTCGCGTTGCGACCGTCGGATTTCGTCCGAGGCGGGCTTTCTGGCACAATAACGGGGTTGCCCGCGCGGGCCGTGCCAACGCCTGCTGCGACAGACATCCGACCACCAGCTCGGCGGTGAGGGCGCGTGCGCCCGGCTCGGCCGCCCGCAGCTCGACCGCAAGGGAAGTGTCACCCAATGAACACGCTGGACTTCGTCGACCAGTCCTCGCTGCGCGACGACATCCCCGCATTCGGCCCCGGCGACACCGTCAACGTGCACGTCAAGGTGATCGAGGGCAACAAGCAGCGCATCCAGGTCTTCAAGGGTGTCGTGCTGCGCCGCTCCGGGGGCGGCATCCGGGAGACTTTCACGGTCCGCAAGGAGAGCTACGGAGTGGGAGTTGAGCGGACCTTCCCGGTGCACTCGCCCAACATCGACCACCTCGAGGTGGTCACCCGCGGTGATGTCCGTCGCGCCAAGCTGTACTACCTGCGCGAGCTGCGCGGCAAGAAGGCCAAGATCAAGGAGAAGCGCTGAGCTTCGACAGTGGCCGCTTCGACAGTGGCCGCTTCGACAGTGGCCGCTTCGACAGTGGCCGGGGAGAAGCGCTGAGCTTCCTGGGCCTTCGAGCTGATGCCGGGCTCGCGGCCATGGTCTGGCTAGTCTGATCTCGTGACCCCCACTTCCGATCCGGCCGACCGCGCCGAGAAGAGCTCCGCGGACAGCGCGGAGCGCTCCGATGAGACCACCGGCAAAAAGCGGGGCGGGAAGCGGTCAGCGCTGCGCGAGGGGCTGACTCTGGTGGGGATCGCCCTGGTCCTTTACTACGTCATGCTGACCTTCGTAGCCCGGCCGTACCTGATCCCGTCGGAGTCGATGGAGCCGACTCTGCACGGCTGCAAGGGCTGCGTCGGCGACCGCATCATGGTCGACAAGCTGTCCTACCGATTCGGGTCCCCCGAGCCCGGGGACGTGGTGGTTTTCAAGGGCCCGCCGAACTGGAACGTCGGCTACAAGTCGATCCGCTCGGACAACACGGCGATCCGCTGGGTCCAGAACGCCTTGTCCTTCATCGGTTTCGTACCGCCAGATGAGAACGACTTGGTCAAGCGGATCATCGCGGTCGGCGGTCAGACGGTGCAGTGCCGCGCCGACACCGGACTGACTGTCGACGGCAAGCTCCTCAAAGAGCCCTATCTCAACGCGGCCACCATGATGGCCGACCCCGCGGTCTACCCGTGCCTGGGCAACGAGTTCGGCCCGGTCGCGGTGCCCGAGGGTCGGGTCTGGGTGATGGGCGACAACCGCACCCACTCGGCGGACTCGCGGGCCCACTGCACCAGCGTCCCGGCCCAGGCCCAGAACGGCATCCTGTGCACCGGGGACCCGATGACCGGAACGGTGCCGGTGGGCAACATCATCGGCAAGGCCCAGTTCATCGCATGGCCGCCGTCCCGATGGGGTGGCGTCACCACCGTCGACCCGCAGCAGGGCTGACGGTGCCGGCGATGGTCTGGCCGCCCCGCACGGTCATCCGGCGGTCCTCCGGTCTGCGAACCCTGGAGTCCGCGCTGTACCGCGGCGGTTTGGGCCCGGTTGCCGGCGTCGATGAGGTCGGGCGCGGTGCCTGCGCCGGACCGCTGGTGGTGGCTTCCTGTGTGCTGGGACCCAACCGCATGGAGAGCCTTGCGGCCCTCGATGACTCCAAGAAACTGACACCCGAGACCCGTGCGCGCCTGTTCACCCTGATCCGCCGCCACGCGCTGGCCCACCACGTCGTCGTCATCCCGGTCCGGGAGGTCGACCGCCGAGGCGTGCATGCGGCCAACATCGAGGGGATGCGCCGTGCCGTGGCCGGACTGGCGGTGCGACCCGGATACGTGCTCAGCGACGGTTTCCGCGTTCCAGGGCTGGCCGTGCCATCGCTGCCGGTGATCGGGGGAGACGCGGCGGCGGCGTGCATCGCCGCGGCCAGCGTGCTGGCCAAGGTCAGCCGGGACCGTCTGATGGAAGCGATGGACGACGAGCACCCCGGTTACGGGTTCGCCGAGCACAAGGGTTACAGCACCGCCGCCCACGGCGCGGCCCTGGCCCGGCTGGGGCCGTGCAGCCAGCACCGGCAGTCGTTCATCAACGTGCGCCGGGTGACCCGCGACGCCGGGACGGATCCGGGCGGAGGGTTCACTCCGGTGCGAGGCCGCGCAGGGAGTTGGGACAAGATGGACCGGAAGTCCGTGTTCCGGCCGGTTCGACGAGAAGGACAGCTGAGCTGATGAGTGCTGAGGATCTCGAGAAGTACGAAACCGAGATGGAACTGTCCCTTTACCGCGAGTACAAGGACATCGTCGGGCAGTTCAGTTACGTCGTGGAGACCGAACGCCGTTTCTACCTGGCCAACAGCGTCGAACTGGTGCCCCGGAACACCGACGGCGAGGTGTACTTCGAACTGCGCCTGGGCGACGCGTGGGTGTGGGACATGTACCGTCCGGCCCGGTTCGTCAAGCAGGTCCGGGTCATCACCTTCAAAGACGTCAACATCGAGGAAGTGGAGAAGCCGGAGTTGCGGCTTCCCGAATGATCCCTGTGGACCGGTGATCAGCTGGGGATAACCCCCGCCGGCCGCGGTCGTGGCGGCGTCTTCCGTCGCAGGCCTGCGCGACCCTGGCGGCATGACGACATTCAGCCGCAACGAACTGGGCGCCTTGGGCGAGCAGTTGGCGGTGGACCACCTTCAGGGCCTCGGCATGCGGATCGTGGCTCGCAACTGGCGCTGCCGATACGGCGAGTTGGACGTGATCGCCGCCGACGCCGGAGACACCGCGGTCTTCGTCGAGGTCAAGACCCGCACAGGAAGCGGTTTCGGCGGTCTTGAGAACGCGGTGACACCGCAGAAGGTGCGGCGGATCCGCCGGCTGGCCGGACTCTGGCTGGCCGGGCAGAGCGCCGTGTGGGCGCAGTTGCGTATCGACGTCGTCGGGGTCCGGATCGGACGGCGTCGTCTGCCCGAGATCGTGCACCTGCAGGGAGTCGGGTGATGGCGCTCGGGCGTGCCTACTCGGTGGCGGTGCGCGGCCTGGACGGCGACATCGTCGAAATCGAGGCCGACATCACCGCGGGGCTGCCGGGAGTGCACCTGGTCGGCCTGGCCGACGCCGCCTTGCAGGAGTCCCGGGACCGGGTTCGGGCGGCGATCACCAACTGCGGCAACCGCTGGCCCATGTCGCGGCTGACGCTGGCCCTGTCGCCGGCGACGCTGCCCAAGACCGGGTCGTGCTACGACGTGGCACTGGCCTGCGCGGTGCTCTCAGCGGATCGCGCGAAGCCCTGGCACCGACTGGAGAAGGCCGTCCTGCTCGGCGAGTTGGCCCTCGACGGGCGTATCCGGCCGGTACGCGGCGTGCTGCCGGCGGTGCTGGCCGCCAAGCGGCAGGGCTGGCCGGTCGTGGTGGTCCCGTCGGGCAATCTCGCTGAGGCGAGCCTGGTGGACGGGGTCGAGGTGTTCGGCGCTCGCACTTTGAAGGATCTGCACCGCTGGCTGAATTACGGTCAGGGCCTGGAGGGTCGGGTCGGCATGGCCTCGTCGCCGGAGCCGCCCGCCGCTGACCTCGCCGATATCAACGGCCAGATCCAGGCCCGCTTCGCCATCGAGGTGGCCGCGGCCGGTGCCCACCACCTGATGCTGACCGGCCCGCCGGGGGTCGGCAAGACCATGCTGGCCCAGCGGCTGCCCGGCCTGCTTCCCGATCTGACCGATTCCGAGGCTCTGGAGGTGACTGCGATTCACTCGGTGGCCGGGATGCTCTCGGAGTCCACACCGCTGATCACCAGACCGCCGTTCATCGCCCCGCACCACTCCTCAAGCGTGGCCGCACTGGCCGGGGGCGGTTCCGGCATGGCCCGGCCAGGAGCCGTCAGCTGCGCCCACCGCGGTGTGCTCTTCATCGACGAGTGTGCCGAGATCCGGCTCAGCGCGCTGGAAGCGCTGCGGACCCCTCTGGAGGACGGCGAGATCCGGCTGGCCCGCAGGGACGGCGTAGCCCGATACCCGGCACGGTTTCAGCTGGTCCTGGCGGCCAACCTGTGTCCCTGCGCCCCCGCCGACCCGCGAGACTGCACCTGTAAACCCACTGAACGCCGGCGTTATCTGGGAAAACTCTCCGGACCGCTGCTCGATCGGGTCGACCTGCGGGTGCAGATGCACACCGAACGGGCCGGCGCCTTCACCTCCGAGCAATCCGAGGACAGCCGGCGGGTCCGGTCCAGGGTGCAGCAGGCGCGCCGGGCTGCCGAGCAGCGCTGGAGGCCATACGGTTTCGCCACCAACGCCGAGGTGAGTGGATCGGTACTGCGAAGGCGGTTCCGACTGGGAGCCGAGGCCATGGCTCCGCTGCGCACGGCGCTGGACCGCGGCCTGCTCAGCATGCGGGGCCTCGATCGTTCGCTGCGGGTCGCCTGGACCCTGGCTGACTTGGCCGGCCGGACGGCGCCGTTGCGCGATGACGTCGCCACCGCTTTGAGCTTCCGGCAGGCCCGGCTGTGAACGGCCGCCGGGAACTACTGGCCTGGGCCTACCTGTCCCGGGTGGCGGAGGCGCCGTGCGTGGAACTGGCGGTCCTGGTCGATCGGGTCGGGGCGGAAGCTGCCGCTGAGCTGATCCGCCGCGGTGAGGTGCCCTCAGGGCTGGTGAAACGCACCCTCGCGCGGCGGGATATCGACTGTGCTGCTGAGGATTTAGAGATCCTGGAACGCCGCGGCGGGCGTCTGGTCACCCGCGCCGACGACGAGTGGCCGACCCTGGCGTTCACCGCCTTCGGAGGTGCGCAGGTGCGTGACCGTCCCGAGGGCAGGGCCCCGCTGGCGCTATGGGTGGTGGGTCCCGAACCGCTCGCCGACACCGCCGGGCGCGCGGCGGCGATCGTCGGCACCCGTGCGGCGACCGGGTACGGCGAGCACGTGGCCGCGGAGTTGGCGGGCGCGCTTGCCGAGCGCGCTGTCGCCGTGGTCTCCGGCGGCGCCTACGGTATCGACGGCGCCGCCCACCGCGGCGCGCTGGCCGCCGACGGCGTGACGGTCGCGGTGCTGGCCGGCGGAATCGACGTGCTCTACCCGGCGGGGCACTCGGCGCTGCTGCACCGTATCGGCGGCAACGGGCTGCTGGTCAGCGAGTATCCACCCGGGGTCCGCCCGGCGCGGCACCGCTTCCTGACCCGCAACCGGTTGGTTGCCGCTCTCTCCGGTGCCACGGTCGTGGTCGAGGCCGGAATCCGCAGTGGGTCGGCCAGCACCGCCGCGTGGGCACGGGCGCTGGGCCGGGTGGTCTGCGCGGTCCCGGGCCCGGTCACCTCCACCGCGTCGGCCGGCTGCCACGCCCTGATCAGGGCGGGTGCCGAACTGGTGACTCGCTCCGATGAGGTGCTCGAGATCGTCGGGAGTGCGGGCGAACTGGCCGAGGACGAACCTCGGCCCACCAGACCTCTGGACGGTCTGGCCGACCTGGAACGGCAGGTCTACGAAGCCCTTCCCGGCCGGGGCGCGCGCACCGCGGACCAGATCGCGGTCACCGCCGGCCTGCCGGCCGCCGAGGTTCTCGGTCCGCTGGCCTTGCTGGAGGTCGCCGGGCTGGTGCGGTGCCAGGACGGCCGCTGGCGGCTGGAGTCAGCCGGCGTCCGCGGTCGCGATACCGGTCGATGAGGGAAGGTCCCGACGCACGCGGATGATCCGCGGACATTCACAAGCCACCCGCTCGGAGGAGGTCGGCCGTGAGCACACCTTCAACGGAACCCAGAACCACGGCGGCCGAAGAGCACCGTGAATCCGACCTCGCTCTCGCAGGTGGTAATACCATACCGGGTATGGGTACAATCTGGGACCGTCGATGTGGTTCGCATCCCGTTCAGGTGCTTCGATGTGGCCCGGCATCGCCGAACCGGCAGCAGAGATGCAGAATCCGAAGGAGGCCCTGAATGTGTCACGCGACCAAGTGCCGAGTCTGCGGCAAGACCACCTGGGCGGGCTGTGGGCAGCATGTCGACATGGTGCGACGGGGCGTGCCCGCCGCCCAGTGGTGCGGCGGTAAGCACACTGCCGAGGAAATCGCCGCTGCCCCCAGTCCGCGCTGGATGTTCTGGAAAAAGAAGAGCTAGGACGCCCTTGTCTAACGGCGTTCTGGTGCGGGGCCCGGTGCCCCGGTCACCGGGCATTGGTGCAGATCGCGGCTCCCGGCATCGCGGCGGTCGACGCCACCGACGGTGACTCCATCCCGCGCCGCGCCATCGACACCATCTGCAGCGCCGAGCAGGCCATCGCTGCCGTTTGCGACCAACGTTGTTCTTCAACAACAAGGGTGTGGCGGCTCGGGCCACCGATATCTGCGCGAAGTACCCGCCCGGTGACATGGCGGTCTGGCAGTGGTGACGACACACCCGCACCGGCTCACCGGGGTCCGGCGGCGAGTCTGACACCGTAGGGGAGTGGAGGTTCCAGGCCGCTTCGGTGCGATCCTCGATGAGTACGCCGAGCACCTCGCCCTGGAGCGTGGCCGATCCGGCCACACCACCCGCGCCTACCTGGCCGACCTGCGGTTGCTGTTCGGGTTCCTCGACGAACGCGCACCGGGTTCGGGTCTGGACGCGCTGAGCCTTCCACTGCTACGGGCCTGGCTGGCCGCCCAGTCGGCGGCGGGCGCGGCCCGCACCACCCTGGCCCGACGCACCTCGGCGGTCAAGACCTTCACCGCGTGGGCGGCTCGACGGGGCCTGCTCGCCGCCGATCCGGCGGTCCGGCTGCAACTGCCGCGGGCGCGGCGCACTCTGCCCGCGGTGCTGCGCCAGGACCAGGCCGCCGCCGCCCTGCACGCCGCCGGGCTGGGCGCCGAGCAGGGCGATCCGCTGGCACTCCGAGACCGCCTCATCGTGGAGTTGCTCTACGCCACCGGAATCCGGGTCAGCGAGTTGTGCGGTCTCGACCTCGACGACGTCGACGCCGACCGGCGGGTGCTGCGGGTGCTGGGCAAGGGCGACAAGCAGCGCACCGTGCCGTTCGGCAGGCCGGCGCAGAACGCGTTGACCGGGTGGCTGTCGGCGGGCAGGTCGGCGCTGGCCACCGCGCAGTCCGGCCCGGCGCTGCTGCTGGGTTCGCGCGGGCGACGGCTGGACCCGCGCCAGGCCCGTACCGTCGTGCACCAGACGATGGCCGCTGTCGACGGCGCCCCGGATATCGGGCCGCACGGTCTGCGCCACAGCGCCGCGACCCATCTGCTCGAGGGCGGGGCGGATCTGCGGGTGGTGCAGGAGTTGCTCGGCCATTCCTCGCTGGCGACCACCCAGCTCTACACCCACGTCACCGTCGCCCGGTTGCGGGCGGTGCACGATCAGGCGCATCCTCGGGCCTGAGCCGCGCAGCCGGCCACCGGTTTGAGGCGGACCCGCGTGACCGCGAGTAACCCGATCGGGTCGACGTAGTCGGCGCGGGCCGCCGGGCCCCACATCGCGCCCCAGTGCAGACAGGCGGCCACCGGGCAGCCGTGGTGCCCGGCCAGCAGCCGGCCGATAGCGGTGTCGGCCTCGACCCGCTGGCCCGCCCGTACCGACGGTTCGACCGGCTCGTAGGAGGTGCGCAGACCCCCGGGGTGGGCCACCGACACCACCGGCCGGCCGGCCAGCGATCCGGCGAAGACGACGGTGCCCGGTCCCGCGGCGTACACCGCCCGGCCGGGGGAGCCGGCCAGGTCGACGCCGCGGTGCCCGCGCAGCCAGTCCGGCGCCGGCGCGTCGAACCCCCGGGTCAGCGCCGGGGTGCCCGGCCGCAGCGGCCAGTCCAGCCGTGGGGTCTCGGCCGCGCAGACCGGCGTTGCGGCCAGAAGCGCCGCAGTCACCAGGAGCAACCGCATTTCCCGAGTTCAGCAGGCCTGCCGCCGGCCTGGCCGCGCTGGGCCGGCCGGTTGGGGATCCGCCTGCCGCTGTGTAAACTTTGCGGCGCGGCCCGCGCGAGCGGGTCGACTTCGCGCGCCTGTTTGGCACCGTCGCCACGTCGACACGTGCCGCGCACGCCGGTTGGTCCCGTTAGCCCGGGTCGGTGTGCGCGCAGGCGCCAGGGCCCGGCGGCACCCGCCGCGGGGCAGCAACCGACACAGTTAAGGCACCAGCATGGCCGTAGTCACCATGAAACAGCTGCTCGACAGCGGCACCCACTTCGGGCATCAGACCCGCCGGTGGAATCCCAAGATGAAGCGGTTCATCTTCACCGACCGCAACGGCATCTACATCATCGACCTGCAGCAGACCCTGACCTTCATCGACAAGGCCTACGAGTTCGTCAAGGAGACCGTCGCCCACGGCGGCTCGGTGATGTTCGTCGGCACCAAGAAGCAGGCGCAGGAGTCCATCGCCGAGGAGGCCACCCGGGTCGGCATGCCCTATGTCAACCAGCGTTGGCTGGGCGGCATGCTCACCAACTTCTCCACCGTCCACAAGCGGCTGCAGCGGCTCAAGGAACTCGAGGCCATGGAGCAGACCGGCGGCTTCGAGGGGCGCACCAAGAAGGAAATCCTGATGCTGACCCGCGAGAAGACCAAGCTGGAGCGCAGCCTCGGCGGTATCCGCGACATGAGCAAGGTGCCCAGCGCGGTCTGGGTGGTCGACACCAACAAGGAGCACATCGCCGTCGGCGAGGCCCGCAAGCTGGGAATCCCGGTCATCGCGATCCTGGACACCAACTGCGACCCTGACCTGGTGGACTACCCGATCCCGGGCAACGACGACGCGATCCGCTCGGCGGCGCTGCTGACCAAGGTGATCGCTTCGGCGGTCGCCGAGGGCCTTCAGGCGCGCTCCGGCGCCGGAAGCTCGGACAAGTCCGATGCCGGGACCGAGGCCGAGCCGTTGGCCGAGTGGGAGCAGGAGCTCCTGGCCGGAGCGGCGATCGAGGCCGCTCCCACCGCGGCCGGACCGGTCGCCGACGAATCCGTCACCACCACCGTCACCGTCGAGGAGGGCTGAGATGGCCGACTACACCGCCGCCGATGTCAAGCGCCTGCGTGAGCTCACCGGCGCTGGGATGCTGGATTGCAAGAACGCTCTGAGCGACGCAGGGGGCGACTTCGACAAGGCCGTCGAGGCGCTGCGCATCAAGGGTGCCAAGGACGTCGGGAAACGCGCCGAGCGGGCCACCGCCGAGGGGCTGGTCGCCGCCCGGGACGGTGCCCTGATCGAGCTGAACTCCGAGACCGACTTCGTCGCCAAGAACGCCGAGTTCCAGCAGCTGGCCGATCAGATCCTCGACGCCGCGCTGGCGTCCGGGGCCACCGACGTCGACGCGCTCAAGGCGGCCACGATCGGCGACACGACCGTCGAGGAGGCGATCGCCGCTCTGTCGGCCAAGATCGGCGAGAAGCTGGAACTGCGTCGGGTGCAGTACTTCGACGGCAACGTGGAGACCTACCTGCACAAGCGGGCCGCCGACCTGCCGCCGGCGGTGGGTGTGCTTGTCGAGTTCGAAGGTGCCGACAACAGCGCCGCGCACTCGGTCGCGCTGCAGATCGCCGCACTGAAAGCCAAGTACCTGAGCCGTGAGGATGTGCCCGAGGACATCATCGCCAACGAGCGCCGCATCGCCGAGGAGACCGCCAAGGCCGAGGGCAAGCCCGAGGGCGCGCTTCCCAAGATCGTCGAAGGCAGGCTCACCGGGTTCTTCAAGGATGTGGTGCTGCTCGACCAGCCGTCGGTGGCCGACAGCAAGAAGACGGTGAAGGCGTTGCTCGACGACGCCGGAGTCACCGTCACCCGTTTCACCCGGTTCGAGGTCGGGCAGGCCTAGCCGGCGGGCCCGGTCATCATGCGCCACGTCCACGCCTTCACCGACGACGCGCTCGGCGAGCTCGACGCCGTCGGCATGGTCGATGCCCTGCGCAGCGGGGCGGTGTCGGCCGGTGAACTGGTCGACGCCGCGATCGGCCGTACGGAAGCGGTGAACCCACAGCTCAACGGCTTGGCGCACGAAACCTTCGACCGTGCCCGGGCGCTGGCCGCCGCGGCCGCCGACCGGACCGGCTACTTCGACGGGGTGCCGACTTACATCAAGGACAACGTCGACGTCGAGGGCATGCCGACCATGCAGGGCACCGACGCCTGGGAGCCGCGGCCGCATCCGCGCCACGGCGACTTCGCCCGGTTCTTCCTGGCCACCGGGCTGGTCCCACTCGGGAAGACGCAGCTCTCGGAGTTCGGCTTCAGCGCCTCCGCCGAGCATCCGAGGATCGGAGCGGTCCGAAACCCCTGGGACACCGACTACACCGCCGGCGCGTCCTCGTCGGGATCGGGTGCCTTCGTCGCGGCCGGGGTCGTCCCGATGGCCCACGCCAACGACGGCGGCGGGTCCATCCGCATCCCGGCGGCCTGCAACGGGCTGGTCGGTCTCAAGCCCTCCCGGGGCCGGCTGCCGCTGGACAAGATGTCGCGACAGATGCCGGTGCGGATCGTCAACGACGGCGTGCTGACCCGGTCGGTGCGTGACACCGCCGCCTTCTACCGGGAAGCCGAGCGGATCTGGCGCAACCGCGCGCTGCCACCGATCGGCGCGGTAACCGGCGCGTCGACCGACCGCTTGCGGGTGGCCGTGGTCACCCGCTCGCTGAAGCGCGACTGCAGCCCCGGGGTTCGAGACCAGACCCTACGGACCGCCGCGCTGCTGGAGGATCTCGGCCACCGGGTCGACTACCTGGATGGCCACCCGATCCCGGCGAAGTTCGCTGACGACTTCGTCCTGTACTGGGCTTCGCTGGCCATGGCGCTGGTCAAGAGTGGACGGCGCACCTTCGGGTCGAGCTTCGACCGCAGCAAGCTGGACAACCTGACACTGGGCCTGGACCGACACGCAACGCGCAATCTGCACCGGCTCCCGCTGGCCATCAGTCGGTTGGGCCGGACCCGCAAGGTCACCGCCCGCTTCTTCCAGGACTACGACGTGTTGCTGACACCGACGCTGGCCGAGGAGACCCCGCCGATCGGCCACCTCGATCCCACCGCCGACTACGAGCAGGTCATCGACCGGTTGGTGGACTGGGCGGCGTTCACCCCGCTGCAGAACGCGACGGGGGAGCCGGCTGTCTCACTGCCGCTGGGGCAATCGGCCGACGGGATGCCGATGGGGATGATGCTGGCCGCACCGATCGGCCACGAGCGACGACTGTTAGGGCTGGCCTACGAGCTCGAGGAGGCCCGGCCCTGGCCGCGGATTCAGGCCGGGGCGGCCTTGCGGTAGTCGTCGGAGATACGTTCCAGCAGATCGCTGATCTCCGCGCTTGAGGACGCCGGAACGGCAGACCGCATCACCACCCGCCACGATCTGGCGAGTCTGCCGTAACAGTCATCGCCCACCGCCGCGGAGATGAGGTGACAACCCAGGACCGCGACCCAGATCGCCTCCGCGACCTCGTCAACATCGACGTCCTCATGAAGTTCGCCGGTCTTGATCACCATCGAGACCATCTCGACGAACCGATCGGTCCACCTTCGGTAGACGCCCGCCCCGGCATCGCTGACCTGGGTGAGTGCCTGGGCGAGCTGTTGTCCGACCTGGACCGTCCGGTCGTAGCGCATCAGAGTCTGAACCTCGAACGTCGCCCTGATCAGCCCCTCCAGGGTCGGTGCGGCCGGGTCGAAGTTCTGATCGACAGATGCGATTGCCCGCTGGTCGAAAGCCTCGATGATGGCCTCGGCCAGGCTCTCCTTCGACTCGAAGTGATAGTAGAAGGCCCCTTTGCTGACGTTGGCCCGCTCCAAGACGTCGGCCAGTCCGGTCTCGCCGTACCCCTGTTCGGCGAACATGTCGACTGCCGCCTCAAGAATCCGCTGGCGGGTAGCGACGGCTCGGGCCTGGACTACCACGTTCGTGCCTTTCCGAGGCCTGCGACCGAACCACCGGCGAACAGACCTCCTGGGTTGAAAACCTTCGGCACCTTGATCCTAGTCCTCAGACTGAGAGCCAGCCCCGCGGTGTTGGCCGGCATCCGATGAGGCAGGATGGGAACGCCACGGCGGGATCGCGGGTCACGGGTCCGGCGGCAGCGGTGTGCGAGGTGATGAGGAGTCCGATGGGCGAGCCGACGGCGAACGGCGCCGTACCGCAGCTGCGGCCGGGGTATTCGCGGGTGTTGCTCAAGCTCGGCGGGGAGATGTTCGGCGGTGGGGCGGTCGGCCTGGACCCCGACGTGGTGCATCAGGTGGCCCGGCAGATCGCCGAGGTGGTGCGCAGCGGAGTTCAGGTCGCCGTGGTGATCGGCGGCGGCAACTTCTTCCGCGGAGCCCAGTTGCAGCAGCGCGGTCTGGAGCGCACCCGCTCGGACTACATGGGCATGCTCGGCACCGTCATGAACAGCCTTGCCCTGCAGGACTTTCTGGAGAAGGAAGGTATCGACACCCGCGTGCAGACCTCCATCACCATGGGTCAGGTCGCCGAACCCTACATCCCGCTTCGGGCCCGCCGGCACCTGGAGAAGGGCCGGGTGGTGATCTTCGGGGCCGGCATGGGCCTGCCCTATTTCTCCACCGACACCACTGCGGCGCAGCGCGCACTGGAGATCGGCGCGGAGGTTGTGCTGATGGCCAAGGCCGTCGACGGAGTGTTCACCGACGACCCGCGGAGCAATCCGCACGCCGAACTGCTGACCGAGATCAGCCACCGCGAGGTCATCGACCGCGGCTTGCGGGTCGCCGACGCGACGGCGTTCAGCCTGTGCATGGACAACGGGATGCCGATCCTGGTCTTCAACCTGCTGACCGATGGCAATATCGCGCGTGCGGTGGCAGGTGAGAAGATCGGAACACTGGTTACGTCCTGAGGGAGAAGCGGCGAGGATGATTGAAGAAGCTCTCTTCGATGCCGAGGAGAAAATGGAGAAGGCCGTCGCGGTGGCCCGTGACGACCTGATGTCCATTCGCACCGGACGGGCCAACCCCGGCATGTTCGCTCGCATCGCCATCGACTACTACGGATCGCCCACCCCGATCACCCAACTGGCCAGCATCAACGTGCCCGAGGCCCGCCTGGTGGTGATCAAGCCCTATGAGGCGGCGCAGCTGCGGCCCATCGAGGACGCCATTCGCAACTCCGACCTGGGTGTCAACCCGGGTAACGACGGAAACGTGATCCGGGTGGCCATCCCGCAGCTCACCGAGGAACGCCGCCGTGACCTGGTCAAGCAGGCCAAGGCCAAAGGGGAGGACGCCAAGGTATCGGTGCGCAACGTCCGCCGCCGCGCGATGGAGGAACTGCACCGGATCCGCAAGGACGGCGAGGCCGGCGAGGACGAGGTCGGAAGGGCCGAGAAGGACCTCGACAAGACCACCGCCCAGTACGTCGGGCAGATCGAGGAACTGGTCAAGCACAAGGAAGGCGAGTTGCTGGAGGTCTGAGAGCCGCCGACAACCACACCGCCCGTGTCGACAACCGCCAGCAAAACCTCCCGAGCCGGCCGTAATCTGCCCGCCGCCATCGCGGTGAGCCTGCTGCTGGGCGGCATGGTGATCGCCACCCTGATCTTCGCCCCGCGCGGCTGGGTCGTGATCCTGTCGGTGGCCATGGCGGTGGCAACCCACGAGGTCGTCCGCAGGCTCCGCGAGGGCGGCTACTCCATCCCGCTCATCCCGCTGCTGGTGGGGGGCCAGGCCATGATCTGGCTGACCTGGCCGTTCGGGGCTGCGGGCGCGCTCGGGGCCTACGGCGGCACGGTCCTGGTCTGCCTGATCTGGCGGCTGCTGAGCCAGGGCCTGCAGAGCCAGCCGGTCAACTACCTGCGCGACGTCGCGGTCACCATCTTCCTGGCCACCTGGATCCCGTTGTTCGGCGCGTTTGGAGCGTTGCTGGTCTATCCCGAGGACGGCTCGGCCCGGGTGTTCGCCCTGATGCTCGGCGTGGTGTTCTCCGACATCGGTGGCTACACCGCCGGCGTGCTGTTCGGTAAGCACCGGATGGTTCCGGCCATCAGCCCCAAGAAGTCCTGGGAGGGCCTGGCCGGGTCGCTGCTGTGCGGCACCACCGCGGCGGTGCTGGCGGTGGTGTTCCTCATGCACAAACCGTGGTGGGTGGGGGTGGCCATGGGTCTGATGCTGGTCGTCACCGCCACGTTGGGCGACCTGGTCGAGTCACAGGTGAAGCGGGACCTGGGTATCAAGGACATGGGTACGCTGCTGCCCGGACACGGCGGGTTGATGGACCGGATCGACGGCGCCCTGCCGTCGGCGGTGGCGACCTGGATCGTGCTGAGCCTGCTGGCGTGAGGGCGCCGTGAAGCAGGAGTTGGTGTTCGAGGCGCCGCGCCGGGGTTTGCCGCCACGCCACTTCGCCGACCTCGACCCCGAGCAGCGGCGTTCCGCGGTGGCCGACCTCGGTTTGCCGGCCTATCGCGCCACCCAGTTGGCCACCCAGTACTACGGACGGTTGGTGGCTGACCCTCGACAGATGACCGACCTTCCGGCCGGGTTGCGCGGCACGGTGGCGGACGCGCTGTTTCCGCCTCTGTTGACTGCGGTGCGCGAGGTCGACTGTGACGCGGGGGAGACCCGGAAGACGGTCTGGCGCGGGCACGACGGCGCACGCTTCGAGAGCGTGTTGATGCGCTACCCGGACCGCAGCACGGTGTGCATCTCCTCGCAGGCCGGCTGTGGGATGGCCTGCCCGTTCTGCGCGACCGGGCAGGGCGGGCTGACCCGCAATCTCAGCACCGCCGAGATCGTCGAGCAGGTCCGCGCCGCCGCGGTCACCGTCCGGGACCGTTATGGCGGCCGGCTGTCCAATGTGGTGTTCATGGGTATGGGCGAGCCGCTGGCCAACTACGCCCGGGTGGTCGAGGCGGTCCGGCGCATCACGACCGCGCCCCCTTCGGGTTTCGGCATCTCGGCGCGTTCGGTGACGGTCTCGACGGTCGGTTTGGCTCCGGCGATCCGGAAGCTGGCCGACGAGGGACTGGGGGTGACCCTGGCGCTGTCACTGCACACCCCCGACGACGAACTGCGCGACACCCTGGTGCCGGTGAACGACCGCTGGAAGGTCAGCGAGGTGATCGACGCTGCCCGCTACTTCGCCGAGACCACCGGCCGCCGGGTGTCCATCGAGTACGCGCTGATCCGCGACGTCAATGACCAGGGTTGGCGAGCCGACCTGCTCGGCTCCTTGCTGCATCAAGCACTGGGTCCGCTGGTCCATGTCAACCTGATCCCGCTCAACCCGACCCCGGGCAGCAAGTGGGACGCCAGCCCGAAGCCGGTGGAACGCGAGTTCGTGCGCCGGGTTCGGGCTCAGGGCGTCACGTGCACGGTTCGTGACACCCGCGGCCGGGAGATTGCAGCCGCCTGCGGACAGCTGGCCGCCGAGGGCGGGTAGCTGGAGCGCTGGCGATCGGGTGGGGCCTGCGGACAGCTGGCCGCCGA
>Ga0180435_10001816_pt1 | contig 22047 bp, 21 predicted proteins | sample SS_ome_3_FD_132467 | JGI IMG/M metagenome (GOLD analysis project Ga0180435, IMG submission 132467) | Hypersaline lake sediment archaeal communities from the Salton Sea, California, USA - SS_3_S_1 metaG | ecosystem: Environmental > Aquatic > Non-marine Saline and Alkaline > Hypersaline >...
ATTTGTTCGCCTTGTAACCCTCAGCCCAGGTGCTCTTCGCCTCTTCCTGTTCGTCCGCATACCACTGAGCACGACCCAACTCGTAGTACGCCTCGATCAGGTTCGGCCCCAAACGCAGAGTCTTCTCGAAGAACGTCTGAGCATCCTCGAACATCTCGCGCTCGAGGTACACCAGGCCAAGATAAAAGTGCGCATAGAGCGTTGCTTTCTTGTCGTTGTCCAATCTGATCGCCTTCGAGAGGTGTTCGATCGCTTCACCAAAGATGCGTTTTTTGAGGCAAATGTATCCGACGTTGATACGGGCTAACGAGTTGGCAGGTTCCTTCACGAGAACCTGCTGGAAACTGTTCAACGCGTCATCGTAGTTCTCATTCAACATCTGGGCCCAACCGAGCAGTGACTCGGCCTGCACGTCGCCGGGTGCCAGATTGAGGGCCTTTTCGAGAGCTTTGATCGCGCCGGGGTAGTCGCCTAGAGAGATCAGACTCCAACCCTTTTCGATGAACGTAGATGCGCCGATATGGTCTGCTCTGGTCGCCGGTACCGCTCCGGTGAACTCCGGCGCCTGTTCACCGCTCTCCCCCTGAGACAGCTGCTTGTACTTCTCCACAAGGGTGCGGATGTCTTCCTTGAGTTGTGTCAGGTCGGTGATTCCCTGATCCACCGTCTTGAAGAGCCCGATGATCTCTCGTTTTATCTCTTCACGATCAGACTGGGGTGCCGCCGCTTCCAGTCGAGCGGTCAGATCTTGGTAGGTCGCGCGCAACGGCGCAGTTATTTGCTCACTCATTATTCAGCTCCGCGGTCAAAGCACCCACAGTGATGCACTCATCGGCCTTCAGGAGACCCGGTGCCGACAACATCACCAGTGTGCGCTCACCAACAGAAACAATTCCCTTGACATAATCTGCGGTTATTCCCTCGATCACCGGTGACGTGGGTTTCACCTGATCAGCTGCCACTTTCAGTACCTCGAGCACCGCATCTACGATCAGGCCTATGCGTCCTTTTTCCAAACCGATGACCACCACTCTCGTATCTTCACCAACAGGCGCAGCGGTCGAAAAACGCTTCCTCAGGTCTACCACCGGCACCGTCTCGTCTCCAAAGCGAACAGTGCCTTCCAGAAAGTCCGGGGATTCCGGAAGCGGAACGGGGCGTTCGTATCGAAGAACCCTTTCCACGTCGAAAACGTTGAAACCGAACTCCTGGCCACCTACTCTGAACGTGACCAGCTGTAACTCATCTCCTACGCTCACTCCACCTCCCGCTCCCCACCAACCATCAACCTCTCACCGAGCACGTCGAGGTCTGCGACGGGTATCAACGAACCGTCAAATCTCACAACACCTTTGACCCAGGGCGATCGCCACCCATCGGGCACATCAACCGATTCGTCTCCGGCTATCGCTTCGGCATCGTCCACTTCGAACGCAACTGGCGATCCGAGACAATTCGCAAGTACCGCGGTGCCTGATACCTCGCCCGGGACTTCAGTGCCGGATAAAAGTGCCGCTAAATTCACTACGGGCATCGACGAGTCTCTCAACTGCGTGATCCCCCTTACCGACTCGTGCACACGTAGCGCCTCCGACACCTCCAGTCCGTCTATGACCTCCAGCACCTGTTCCAGTCTAAGTCCGTATCTGTGTCCACCGGCTCGCACCACGAGACATCCTTCTATCGCATCGCTGTGCATCAACAGGCCGTCCTCTTTTGCAAGCTACCGCCCCAACTGTCAATCGAGCGCATTCATTGTCTCTATGTTGGTACGGGCCAACTCGTGCTTCGGATTGATATCGACGGCTTTCTTCCAGTACTTGGTCGCGTCCTCTCGTCTCAGCTTCTTGTAGGCAATGTTTCCCAATTTGAAGTAGACATCATCGCCTAAATCGGGCTGGAGTTTGATCACTCTCTGGTACGCTTCCCACGCGTCATCGTGGTTGCCGGTACGATAGTGGAGGTCACCCAGGTTCTTGGACAATTGTGGCATCGAGGGTTCCTCTGCGAGGGCACCCCGTAACAGCTCTTCCGCTTCCGCATGATTGCCAAGAAGGTCGAGCAGGGCCGCCAGATTGTTGGCTAGTACCGCGTTATCGGGATAGGCCTCAATCCCTTCCCGCAGAACATCCACCGCCTCTTCGTACCGATCCAGGGCAGCGGCAGCCAACGATCGAGACCAAAACCACACGGCGCTGAGCGATCCGGCCGGGGCGACTTCTCGCGCTTTGTCGAGCCTGGCGCATGCGGCCTTGTGATCTGCGCGCCTCAGTGCAACCAGTCCGTAGCTCGTGAGAACTCTTGAATCGTTTTCGGCCCTGTCCGCAGCATCGGCGAGTATCGATTCCGCCTCGTCGAGCTCGCCGGCCTTCTCGTGGCTCAGCGCGAGATTGTGCATCACCGCTGGTGGCGCCCCACCCAGATCGGAGGCCGCCCTGAACGATTCAACAGCCTGTTTCCATTGCCCCTGCCTGAAATGGATGAGGCCCAAGTGGAAAAAGGCGCTCCCGTCCGACGGCCGCAGCGCGACTACCCGTCGAAACTCGCGCACCGACTCGTCGAGCATTCCCGTCTTGTAGAAAGCGATACCCAGGTTTCGATGCTCGTCGACCCGAGCGCTCCGCGGCTCCGGTTTCTCCCCGCCCTCACTTCGGCCCGCCCGGTGTACGAATCCGGCGGTGATGAGGCCGTACAAAGCCTTCCCAACGTCGTACTCGACGAGACCGGTTTCGTCCATTATGGCTTGCACGTCCCGCGACCCATCCAAGAGCGGGAGCATTCGTTCTTGTTCGCTGGTGAGCGTAACCTCGGCCGCATCTAGACGTTCCTGGTCCAGCCTGAAGAGCAAGTCGAACGAGGGTATCTTTTTCTCGATGAGGCTCCACTCGTCGATGCGACGCGCCCCCTCGAGCAGCAAGCCTTCAGGATCGATCGAGACGAGAAAATCCTGCTTGTGCGGTCGGATATCGCTCTCGAAAGTGAAGTTCCCTTTGCGCCAAGTGAACAGGAAATAGACAGCGTCTTCAATCTGGAGCCGCATGAACTGCTCCAAATCAGCCCTCGGCAGCGCACCGGTCTCCACCAGTATCTCGCCAACTCGTTTCTCCCTGTCGTCCCCCTGCTTCTTTATTGCATCGTCGAGTTGCATCTGGGTTATCTTGCCGCTCTTGACCAGAATATCGCCGAGCCTGTCGCGACGATTCACCACTGTGGCGTAGCAGATTCGCCCCGTATCGAAGTAGATGTATCCAAGGCTGGATTGATCGGCTATGGATAGACAACCGGTTTTTTGGCCCAAGGAGAGCAGTTGCAGGACGTCCGGCAGTGACGCTTCCTTGAGACTCCCTTTGATGGCCACTAGGAAAGCTCCTCGATAAGCCGTTCGCTGGGATCAGGCCAAACCCAAATCATCTTTTCGACACTTCTCACACTGCTCGACGGGGCAACCAACACGCCGCTCGTGCGCACTCCCGGAGTTCGCCTTGGCGCCTCGGAGACAGATCCTTCGATCAACTCGCGAGCCAGAGCTGCGCTCGGGGCGATTCCACGCGATTCGGCTTCGTCCAATACCCGCACCACCGATCCAGTGACCTCGCGAACCGAATCGGCGGGTCTGTCGGCAAGGTAGTCCGCCAGTGCAGAGTCTACCGCACCTATGTTGTCTTGCAGCATGCTCACTACGAGTCCGTGACGGAGTTCTCGATCGGGAGCTGCAAGCGTACCCACGAAGCCGTTCATCAATGTCGTTCGCAGAGATTCATCGAGGACCGAGCTCTCTCTGGGGTCCTCATCGATCGTACAAACAATCTGGCGCTGTGATTCGTATGCCCGCGAAAACGCGGCGCCGAGTATTTTCTGTAAGCTCTCGTTTCCTACCGCCAGGTGGAGATCATCGATCAACAACGCATTCGCGGCGTTGAGCTCTTCGCGCAGGTCATCAACCGTACCGCCTGCCTCTGCGTCCGCTAATGCCTCTGCCAGTTCTCTCACATTCACGCAGACAACGCCCGTTCTCAAAGTCTCGGCGATTGCATTCCCAGTGGCGTGCAGCAGGTGCGTTTTCCCAACTCCGGTAGAGCCCACGAGAACGAGTGGGTTTCGCTCTTGACCCGGATACGCCGAGACGGCCTTGGTGGCTTCTACTGCCACTGCATTGGCCCAGCTTCCGATGAAGCCTTCGAACCGCCATGCGCTGGACGGACCCGTAAGGGCCGGGGGTTTGGAAACGACTTTCTCTGCAATGCCACGTGCCTCAACCAACCTGTCGGGATCGAAGAACGCGGGATCGTCGGCAAGTGACGCGTCGATGCCGGACACGGAATCTCTGAGCGTCCTCAGCTCCTCCACATCACGCTCGAATTCCTCGAGTGTCTCGTCGACCGTCTTCCCTGAGCTGGTGGTCGTGACAGTTGCGAGCCGGTCGGTGCAGTATCCACGCTCGGCCCATCTCTTCGTCGCCTCGTTGAGCCGAGATTCCCAGGCATCTACCTGTCGCTTCACCGTGTCGGTGACACCAGAGAGAAAGTCCGCAAACTGATCGATCGTGTCCGCCCCAGGTTCGCCAGCTGAGGCACCGGCTCCAGAGACCTCGCCTTCGTAAAGCGCCCGCGCGGCGTCGGGAGTCAAAGGAGTCTCGCTGACAGCCTGAAGGGCGACGAGGCGGTTGAGCACTCCTATCAGCTCGCGTACGTCGGTTATCTCGTAGGAAGCGACCGCCTCCAGGACTCCTTCAGTGAACCGAGCTCCCCGTTCATCGCTGCGACGCTGGAGTATGGAAACACGCGTTTCGTATTCGGGCGCTCCGACGGCAACCACGAGGCCGTCGGCCAACCGCTCAATCAGCGTCTCGTCGACACCCTCCAACGATGCTGGTGTTACCTGCGACGCCACCACGATTTGTTTGCCGGCGCCCTGGAGTTCGGTGGTAGCACGCACCAGTTCAGCCTGAATGTCTTCCTGAAGGGGCAACGCATGAAGGTCGTCAACAAGTAGAACGTCGGTGTCAACGAGGCGGTTTCTGAAGGCGTCTCCCTGCCCCGCCGAGACGGCTGCGTGATAAGCCTCGGATAAACCCTCAGGCGTGAAGTATTCGACGGAATACCTGCTGTCGGCCTTTTCAATTGCCTGTGCGATCGCCATCAGGAGGTGAGTCTTGCCGAGTCCCGCATCACCAACAATGCAGAGGGGGTTGTAGGCCGCACCAGGAGTCTCCGCAACCGCCCTCGCAGCGGACGCCGCGAGACCGTTCTCCCTACCTACGACGTAGGAATCGAACGTGGAGCGGGGATTCAGGTTTGCGATCATACCGGAGTCTCCTCACTCAGTTTTCTGAGCACCAGTTCGGAGACACCCTTCAACGTCTCGAAGACGCCGTTTCCTTTCAGAGCATTGGCGGCAAAACTCTTGAGCTCGCGGAAGTTCAACGCCTCGTCCAACTCATGAGGGCTGAGTATCAGGTCGGCCGGCAGATCTTGCTTGTTGTATTGCAGGACCAGCGGAAGCGTCCTGATGTCGACTTCTTGATCGATCAGGTTCGCCTGCAGATTTTGCAGGCTCTCTATGTTCTCGTCGAGTTGGCGAGCCTGGCTGTCGGCCACGAAAACCACTCCGTCGGCACCCTGCAGCACCAGTTTCCGGGTAGCGTTGTAGTACACCTGGCCAGGTACGGTGTATAGCTGAAAACGTGTAGCGAACCCTGAAATCGTGCCGAGCTCCAGTGGCAGGAAGTCGAAGAAGAGCGTCCGTTCGGCTTCCGTTGCCAGTGAGACCATCTTGCCACGGCGCTCCTCGGGAACCTTACCATATATGTACCTGAGGTTGCAGGTCTTACCCGAACGCCCCGGTCCGTAATAGACGATCTTACACGTGATCTCGCGGGTAGTGAAATTCACTAGCGACATGACTCACCGTCCAAACAAAGAGGCGAGACTATTGTTCAGCTCGCGTTCAAAATCGGCGGAAAGTACCGGCTCGGTCGGCTTCACGTTGGGGCATGCCTGCTCGAGATCTCGGGCCAACTCCTCAAAAAAGAGTTGTACCAATCCGGCGAGAGTTTCGGGCCCATAGACGACCAAAGCCAGCAGGCGACCACGCGGATTTTCCATTTCGGCTAAGAAGATACCGTGCCGGACACCTTGGTGATTGAGCGCCTTGAAGTTGCGCTCTCCTAACAACCCGGCCATCTCCTGAGTCGATGAAGCGATAGCCGCACCTAGAGCGGCCGCCGACATCACGTCGACCGCACGCGTGAAACCATACTGCGCAAGCACCTGCCCCGCCGGAGTCATTATGAGTGTGAGGCGAGCGTCCGCCTCGGAAACGAACCGTTCCAACGGTTCCATCATCCAAGGTTCGAGAACCCTAGTGACGGTCATCGAACCACCTCGGCGACTCGCAGCATCTCGAGGCGCGCCAATCCGACATTGAGTTCCTTGTCGCCGATCACCACAACCAGCACGCCCGTCGGCCCAGGTACGATGATCAGCGTTCCACCTGTCGCCTGCAGATGCAAGAAATGGGGCGAACCCACTCCCGTGGATAGCGCCGCATTGCCGAACCGAAGCGCAATACCCGCCGCGAGCGCTGCAACGGCATTGCCGCGCACAGATTCCATGAGCGAATCGGCCACCACCATGCCGTCATCGGCGTGGACGACCAACGCTCCTCGGACCCCTCGGATTCGAGTCACTCCATCGAGAGCGTTCCTCAGATACTCGCTCACAAGCTCTGCTCCTCCAGCCAAGCTCGCGCCACATTGGTGGCTTTCGCTGCGAGCATAGCCAAACGCCCTGCGGGGACGCTACGGTCTCTAGCGGCTACGAGCAGGCTCTCCGGTGTCGGCCTTGAAAGGTGAAGGTTTCCCCCCGGACCTTCGATTGCCATACACTCCCACGCACCCAACTCCAACATCCTTGTGGCACGTTCCGCTTCAGCGGCGCCGGCAGAAACGTGTGCTGCAATATCCTCGGAGTTGTCATCGGTGCCATCACCCATGCCGCCGCCCAGAATCCGCCCCCTGTTGTCGACCAGGAGCAAACCGCGCTGTGCACCTTCGAGACCGTCGAACACCGAGGGTGGGACTTCTTCCACGGCCGTTGCCGTGGGTCGGTCTGCGGCTTCGCGAACCATCCTGAGAGCCTGCACCACGCTTTCATCCATCGGATCGACGGCCAACGCGAGTTCCAGATGTTCGAGTGCGCCGTCCAGATCGCCCCACCTATAGCAGAGAAAGCCCAATCCCTTTCTCGCTCCGATATGGCGTTTGTCGGACTCGATGGCGGCCATCCACTCCTCGTATCCGTGGCGCAGATGCCCCATATCAACCAGTACCCGTGCGTAAAGGTCGTGAGCATCCGCGAGATCCGGATGTCTCGTCAATCCCGAGACCAAAACCTTCGCGGCTCCGTGCAACTGGCCGCGCTGACGCAGTGCTTCGGCGAGTTCCAGAAAGACCAGACTGTCCGGATTCTGCGCCAGCTGGTTGGTCAGCAATCGAATATCAGTCGCCACCTGGACTCTCCAACAGCAAATCGAGTTTCTCCACAGTTCTCAAGGCTTCCTTTACCCTCTCTACTTCTTGCTCCTCTTGTTCTGCATGCTCGCTCAGGGTGAGCCACCTTCGCCACCACTCTACCGCTTCAGTGTATTGCCCTGACATGGCCAACGTGTCACCGAGCAGGCGGTGCGCATCTGCCAGCATCGGATCGATCCGCAGCGCGCGGCGAAGATGCTCCTCCGCCTGCGGCAGGAACTTCTGAGCGAGATCGATCTTCCCGAGGAGAAGATGGATCGCAGCTTCATGCGGGTGAGCCCGCCTCGCTTCATCGAGCAGTTCGCGAGCTGCGGCGATGTTCCCAGCCTCGAATTCCGCTTCGGCGCGCTCGACAATCCTTGGTGCCAGCTCGTCTTCTGATTGCGTTGGCTCAGCCGGTTTTGGCTCAGGTTCCCGAAGAGCCAGTATCCCGGTTGCTTCCAATCCGAACACCGTCTTGGCCACTTCGAATTCCGACCGTCCGAGAACCGTTGCGATCTCTCTGATACTGCGATCGGAGTCGACCGCCGTCAGGACTTCCCATTCGGGCGGCAGCAGGTCCAGATATTCTCCCTGCTTGTCTTCGTCCTGCGGCGCGAACGCCGGTATTACTCCGAGATGAGCTATGCGACGCTCGATACGGGACCATTCATCGATCCGCCTGGCACCTTCCATGAGCAGAGAGCCGGTCGGAATCGATACACTGGCATCGATCGGAATCTTGACCGAATCTCCTTCTTCGAACGAAAAGTACCCTTCCTGCCATCCCACGAGCTCGAACACGACCTCCTCCACCTGTGTTCTGACTTCCCTCTCCAGTTCTCGTTCTGAGATGGCCCCCAGCTCAACCAAGATTTCTCCCAGCCGCCTCTTGTCGCCTTTGATCTGCAGGTCGCGGGCTCTCTGTAGATCTGCCTCGGCGATGCCGCCCGTCCGCACCAGCAGGCCGCCCAGGAGGTGGGGGTTGCTCTCGATCTCGGCATACACGATTGCACCGTGTCTGAAATAGACGCTGCCGCGATTGTGCCGCACCTTCGACGTGACTGTGAGCTTGCCGGTCTTTCTGCTCAAATCGAGCAGCTGGAAAACGTCGTGAATTCCAAGCTCTTTGAGCGGACCTTCGATAGCCATGACTAAGCCGCTCCCTGTCGGAAGATGTGGTCGAGATCTCGGGCCGACCTCGCGTGTTTTCTAGCTTCGCGGGCGTAAGGCCCGTCCGGCTGGGAACCGATCACTTCCTCCCATGCAGCTATGGCAGCTCGGTAGCGCCTGAGTCTCCCCAGGGCCACACCGGAGAAGAACTTGGCAGCCACGTTCTCGTCGTCAAATGCCATCACTCGCTCGAACGCCCGCAGCGCGGCTCCAGCCCGCTGGTCTTCGAGCAAGCACTGTCCCAACGCCAGCAATGCCTCCGTGTCTGTAGGATCGTTGGCCAGCATTTCCGCAAGCAGGTTTACCGCAATTCGCGGTTTCTTGGCGCGCCGATAGACACGAGCCAGAGCAAGACCCGCATCGGAAAACGTGGGCAATGAATCGAGAGCGGAGCGATAAGATGCCTCCGCCGCATCGAGGTCGTTCCTTGCTTCGTGGATCTTGCCGAGATCTACCTGAACCTGGGCGTACCTCGGATCGAGTTCCAATGCATCGCTATATGCCTGGCATGCAGACTCGAGGTCGCCCATGTCTACGGCGACGTCACCCTCCAGCTTGAGAATGTCTGCGCGTTGAGGAGCCCTGCCCCGCGCAAGCCGCAGCGACTCCAGCGCCATCGCCGGGTCGCCCGACGCTAAGCGCACTTCGGCGAGCGCCACCAGCACGTCCACGTTGTTGGGATATTCCTTTGCCATTTCCGCCGCGTCGGCGACCGCCTCGCTGCCTCTTCCCAACGCCAGGAGTTGTTTCACTTCACCCAACCTGGCGTCTATGCGCTCCGGTTCGAGGACGCGGACAGACCGGTACCGCTCCAGCGCTTCTCCGTGCAACCCTCTGCGTGCATGTATCTCAGCTGAGAGCACCTTGGCGTCCACGGAATCGAGTCCCCTGCGCGTCACCCTGTCAATCTCCGCGGAAGCCAGATCCAGCAGGCCCTTGGTCATATAGTCGCGCACAAGAGACAACTGATCGTGTTCGGCGCCTGGAGGCGGTTCCGTCGACGGGCGGTCGAGTTCCGCGAACAGATCATCGATTATGCCCTGGTCGAAATCGATAGTGGGCGCCGAGGCAGTGTTCACGTCCGACGACAGCTCCGGTATCACCGCAATCGTCGGGTCTTCGTACTGGAGATCGATTGCAAACCTGAATTTCTGCGGCACATAGTAGGGATCGAGAGTCTGGGCCCTCGTGACCGCGTGCAGTGCGCCGTCATAGTCGCCGAGACCGGAGAGTGCGAAGCTCAGGTTATAGTGGGCTTCGGCGAGCATGGGGTCGGCCTCTACTGCCCGGGCAAAGGCATTTCTCGCATCGGTCCTTCTGCCCAACTCGTTGAGCACCAGCCCTACACCGTTCCATGCCACAGCAGCGTCTTGTTCACCCTCGAGTACCACGCGGTAGGCTTCCATGGCACTCTGGTATCTTCCCAACTTGAAGAGCAGTAACCCGAGATTGAGCCGGCACACGACGAGCGAAGTCTCCGTTCGCAGCGCCTCTCCAAAAGCGTGCACAGCATCCTCTAAGCGCCCCAATTGCGCGAGAGCCACTCCCTTGTTGTTGGCTGCCAGCGCGTAGTCGGGCTGTCGTTCCGCCGCTTTTTCGAACGACCTGATTGCCTCTTCCGGGTCACCCTGTTGGTGAAGCACGACTCCGCGCTCATTCCACAGTTTACCCGAGTCGGGGATGTCTTCCAGAAGTGCATCGTAACAATCCAGAGCCTTGTCCAGTTCACCGAGAATCAGGTACACCTCTGCGATCGCACCTCGCAGCAAATCCCTGCTCTCTCCCTCCTCCAGACCAATGCGGTATTCCCTCAACGCCTCTTTGTAATATCCCTGCTGCCTGAACGCGATTCCCAGGTTGTAGTGCGCGAGCGCACCTTCGCCACCCGTTACCACATCCTCATCGAGCGATTCGTACGAGGCGCTTTCCCGACGGCCTGCGAGCCGCTCGAGAGAGAGATTGGTTTGAGCTTGGGAGTATGCTGGATTGAGGGAAACCGCTCTCTTTGCTGCAGCGCGTGCATCGGTATGCCTACCCAAGTCTCCCAGAACAAACGACATGATGTGATATGCTTCTGCGTAGTCGGGACTCAACTCGATCGCGCGTTGCAGGTAGGATAGCGCCTCCGCACTCAGACCTCTGTTGTAGAGCATCTCGCCCATGTAGAAATGCACCACACTGCTGTTCTCATCGGCCTCCAACGCCTTCTCGAGCCATTCTGTAGCCGCCGCTACTTGCCCGCGTGCCTTCTCCACCGTGGACAGTTGCACCATAGCCGCCACATCTGCGGGGTCGTTGGCGATAATCGTCTGGAACTCGCTCGCCGCCGCGTCGTGCTGCAGAAGCGAAGCATATGCGCGGCCAAGTTCCCACCTGGCCTCTCTGTCGTCGGGGTCGGACCTGAGGTGCTCTCTCAGCTCCGTAGCGCGCCGCTCGAAATGCCCGGAACGCATGTGAGCCAGCTCGAGGTTCCGCTGCGCGACCTGCATCCTCGGGTCCAGCTCGAGTGCACGCGAAAACTGGTCTATCGCTTCATCGACCATATCCTGTTGGAAATAGAGAGCACCCAGATTGTTGTGGGCTCCCGCATCCGATGGGTTGATCCTCCGGGCGAAAGACCTGAGGATATCGCGATCCGATTCGCTAGCCGCCATCGCAGTCAACCCAGCCTGAACGCCTCGAGCATCGCGGTGAGCGAACTCTCGTCCGGGAATAGCAGGAAGTGTCCCTTGAGCTTCCTTTCCGCCTGCTCAAAATCAAATTCGGTTTCGACACAGAACACGCAGTCATGTTCCTTCCCGTAGCCCATCTGGCTCGTGGTTAGAACGGCGCCTGCCCGGTCCACCACCAAAGTGGGCACCGAGGGTAGGAACATCATCCCGAGAAACTCGGAAAGCGCACCCATGTGGGCGCCGGCCAGAATGTTACCCGCTTCCTTCAACGCCGATCTCTGCAACTCCTCGAAATTCGATGTGGTACCCAGTTGCTGCCGCATGAGCAGATCACACAGTTGCATGGCATTGTCCGTTGGCAACAAAAGCAATGTTCTACCAGTCAGATCTCCAAGCATGTGCATGAGCACTGCCGCAACCTCGCATTCGGGATCGCCGTGCAGCATCGGTAGATCCTCGACCGGGACCACTTCAATCCTCGGCACACTGATCATCACCCGACAGTCAGTCATCTGAGAAAGAGCCGTTGCGGCATGCCCCGAGCCGATGTTGGCGACTTCTCTCAGAGCGTCGATCTCTCGTTCACCCAGGTCGCGAACGTTTACCATAGCGCTTTCCTCTCAAACAAGTCCACCGGCGTCGAGTATCAGAGCCGGTTCACCATCAGCCATTACGGTCGCGCCGCTGAAAATTGGCAGGGTCCCCTTAGGTGGATCAAATGACTTCACTACAATTTCTTGTTGTCCCACCAACGCGTCCACCACCAATCCTGACCGCCGTTCTCCAATTTGAAGAACGATAACGGGCCTGTTGCCCGGTGCCTCCCCCGAAACGCCCACCAAGTCGCGCAGCTCTACCAATGGTATAATGTCTTCTCTGAGCATCAATCCATCGCGACCGTCGAATTCGGTAATCGCGGTGGTATTGAGATCGAGAGTCTCAGCGACATGGGTAACCGGCATAACGTAGCGTTCTTCACCTATCCTGGCGGTGAGCGCGCGCACAATGGCCAAAGTTACGGGCAACCGCAGCGTAAATGTCGTTCCAATCCCGTGTTCACTTTGGACTTCGAGTCCACCTCCCAGAGCCCGAAGCTGAGTTGCCACGACATCGATGCCAACGCCCCTTCCCGACACATCCGTAACCTCCCCAGCCATCGAGAAACCGGGCCGCGACAACACGCGCATGAGCATTTTGTCCGAAAGCGTCTCTACATCTTCTTCCAACATACCGCTCTGTTTGGCCGCCTTCAGTATTTTCGACCGATCAATGCCTCTGCCATCATCGCTCACCCTGATTGCGACCGTTGCGCGTTCGGCGTGAGCGGCCAGTATTATGCGCGCTCGAGGCGGTTTGCCCGCCTTCTCTCGCTCTGCCGGGCTCTCCACTCCGTGATCGATCGCGTTACGAAGCAGATGGACCAGCGGGTCACCGATCTCGTCGAGGATGGCTCGGTCGAGTTCGATGTCTTTGCCGGCCATTTCAAACTCGACCTGCTTGCCCAGCTGCCTGGACAGATCTCTAACCATTCTCGGGAAACGATCGAAAACCTGCCAGACCGGAGTCATCCTTGCTTCTACGATCTCAGTCTGCAACGTGGCTGTCAAAGTCGAGACTTTGGCGGACACCTCCTCCAGCTCCGGATCTGAACGCTGCCTTGCCAGTTTTCCGAGCCTGTCCCTTTCGGTCACCAACTCCCCAATGCTGTCCATCAGCGAATCTAGTCGCCTGAGGTCGACTCTTATGTGCCTGCCACGAGCACCGGCTTCAGTAGTCGGGCTGATCTGGTCGCCCACCGCGCCAATCGTGACATCGGCCACGTCGCCGGCGAAACGGACCTCCCTTTCAATGGTTTCTTCTCCCGCTGCCGTCTCTATTCGGAAACCAAACCGGCCATCGAAGCCCTCTACCTCGAGCATGGCCGGCGCAGGCCTGATCGCATGCACCTCACCCATCGACCGCATTCGGTTGATGATCACCAGCGCGCGTGCACCCTTCAGGACGCAATCGGTATCGAGCGTCACCTGGACCCAGCAACCCGGGCCAACCGGTGACGGCATCGCCATGTACGATTCGCGACGCTGCTGCGCCGGCTCGGACTCCGGAGGGACGGATACTCCCGCGGCATCGGTCAGTGCTGAAATGAGGGCAGGGACATCGACTTCGGGATCGCGTCCTGCCACCGTGGCATCGATGAGCTTCTCGAGAGTATCAGAGACTTCGAACAGGAGTTCGAGGATTTCGTCGCTGGGCGCTTCGTCGCTTTTTCGTATTGCTTCGAGCAGATCTTCCGAGCGGTGGGCAAGATCGGCCGTGGATTGGTAACCCATCGTAGCCGCCATGCCCTTTACGGTGTGCATCGCACGAAAGATCGCACCTACCGGTTCTTTTGCCTCACGATCGAGTTCCCATTCCAACAGGTGCGCGTTGATTGTGCTGAGATGCTCTTTGCTCTCAGCGAGAAAGATCTCCGAATACTGCGAGAGATCCATCTATCCGAGCACTCGCTGAACCGCCTCCAAAACTCGAGAAGGCTGGAACGGCTTCACCACGAAGTCTTTTGCTCCTGCCTGTATCGCCTCCACGACCAGTGCCTGCTGTCCCATTGCACTGCACATGAGTATCCGCGCATCGGCGTCCTTCTCGACAATTTCTCGAACGGCGTCGATCCCCCCCATGTCGGGCATCACAATGTCCATCGTGACCAAGTCCGGCTTCAATTCCGTGTATTTCTGGACGGCCTGAGCCCCTGTCTCCGCCTCTCCTACAACCTCGTATCCGGCCTGGGACAGAATGTCCCTGATCATCGTCCTCATGAAGATCGCATCGTCGCAAACGAGCACTGTATGACTCACGCTTCCTCCCTATGCGAAAAGGATAGGTCCAAGTAGTGCTTCGACGTCCAACAGTATGAAAGATGTACCATCTTGCCGGCCCACCGAACGCACCAGTTTCGAGTCGATACCCGGCAGGACGCCCCGTTCGGCAAGCTCGCTCTGAGATACCGAGAAGAGGTCGAACACGCTGTCAACCGCTAGAGCGGCTGTCTGTTCGCCAACATCAAGGAGAATGGTTGTTCCTTTGCCAGCCCCTGTCGGAAGGTCGAGCGCCCGCCTTGCATCCACTAGGGTCATCAGCCTTCCGCGTACGCTGATCAATCCATCGACGGCGCTGTGTGCACCGGGTATCCGGGTGGCTTTGAGGGCCGGCAGGATCTCCTTGACCGCCGAAGCCTCTACCGCAAGTACTAAACTGGCCACTCGAAAAACCACGAGCCTGACGCCCGCGTAGCCAGCCACCTTACCCTGAAACGCCAAGATACTCCAGCACATTATCGCGAGCAAGCGAACCGTCATCGTCGCACGCGACTCGAAGAGATTCTCGCAGGTCTTTGGGCCATTCGGCGACGAATTCTACCGGTTCCCCGCTTTCCGGATGCATAAACCCGAGTTTCGCCGCATGAAGCGCCTGGCGCGGCGCGGCTGACTCGACTGCCTTCGCGCGTTGTCTCTGGGAGCCTGTCATGCGCATGTAGCCACCGCCTCCGTATACTGGATCGCCCACTATCGGGTGGCCGATGTATCCCAGATGAACCCGGATTTGGTGGGTCCGACCCGTTGCAAGGCGCACAGATACGAGGTCGCAGACATCGAAGCGTGCAAGTGGCTTTGCAGAGGTTCTGGCACTCCGCCCCGTCGCCAGCACTGTCATGCGTTTGCGGTCCGAGGGGTGTCTGGCGATCGGCGCGTCGATTTCGACTTCCCCATCGAGATGCCCCCAGACGAGCGCAGCGTAAATCCGCTTGACTCGTCGTCCGCTGAGTTGGCGTGCCAGCTTGCGATGAGCAGTATCGGTCTTGGCCAGCACCATCAGACCGGACGTGTCCTTGTCTAGACGGTGAACGATTCCCGGGCGCCCCTGGTCGGAACCACGCCCGTTCGCCAGGTTGGTTCCGCGAGCCACCAACGCGTTCAACAATGTGTCGTCCCAATGCCCCGGAGCGGGATGCACGACCAACCCAGCGGGTTTGTTGATCACCAGCAAGGATTCGTCTTCGAAGACTACATGGAGATTCCGGGGGTTCGGCTTCAGCACCTTCGGGGGTTTGCTACCCTCGCCAAACTCATCTACCGTGACAGTGTCGCCGTGAGCCAAAGCCCTGGAAGGCCGTGCCAAATGGTCATTTACCGAAACCAGTCCATCGGCGACGAGGCGAGCGGCCTGCGTTCGCGACAGCGAAAGCTGATCAGCGAGGAACTTGTCTAGTCGCTCTGTTGAACTGACGGAAACCTGGAACGTCGTCCGCTCCACGGTGTCGCAACTCGCTCAGGACGCGGCTTCAGCTGAGTTTGCAGCCTCTTCCACATCATCTTCTTCTTGCTTTCCCTCCGTCCAAAGAATCGCAGCAAGCGCGATAGCTCCACAGCTAACTGCCATGTCAGCGACGTTGAAGGTAGGCCAATGAAACCGGCCGATCCAGATATCGATGAAATCAACTACACCGCGTGCACTTCGAACGCGGTCGATGAGATTCCCAACGGCACCACCGCATACCAATCCCAACGTAAGCAACTTGAATTTCTGGTGGGGTGCCGTCTGCAGAACCATCACCCCGAGTACAACCAGCGCCAGAATCGCCAGCGTCATGAACACCCATCTGGAATGCTCTCCGACGTTGATGCCGAACGCCGCCCCTGGGTTGTACACTAGCCTCAGACTCAACCAATCACCGATTACCGGCACCGGCACACGGGTCAGTTCGGCAACCGCCAACTGCTTGGTGTAAAAGTCCAACGCGACAACACCGGCTGCAACGACCCAGAAGATGAAGCGTACGTTACGCCTTTCCATCTTCTTCCTTTGCTTTGCACCTAATGCACAATCGCGCATGCGGAAGCGCATCGAGCCGGTCGAACCCCACATCTTCGCCACACTCGTGGCATTTGCCGAAGTTGTCGGGATCCTTGTAGAGACGCCGAAGAGCCTCGTTCACATGCCACAAATAGCGACCTTCCTTCGACGCGAACAGGAACTGTTTTTCTCTTTCCATGGCGTCGGTGCCCTGATCCGCCATATGGAACGAGTAGGCGGAGAGATCACCATCCGAGCTCTGCAGTGTGCCCTTGAACTGTTCCCCGTAGTGCCCCAGTTCTTTCATTACTCGCGCGCGCTCTTCCTGCAAACGCTTCTCCAAATGTGCCAGCTGTTTCTTGTTCATAGCTTGTTCCAGCCGCTCTTGCGGCCGCTAGAGTTACCTTGAACCGTCATGCTCCTTTAGTGAGATGACGATTTTCTTTCCATCTATGTCGACCTCTTCGGAAACGTCAAAGAGGCTCAAGTCAGTATTCAATTCAACATTTCTGGCCAACGTCTCTCCAGAAATATAGGTGCTATGGGCTTCAGCCGCCGCCAGGACTTCGCTATCGCCGCTGATGCTCAGCTCTACTCTCGTGTCGTATTGGTACCCGGCCTCCTTGCGCAGCCGCTGAATGCGGTTCACGACCTCTCTGGACGTACCCTCCGACTTGAGTTCCGGGGTCAATACCGGATCCAGCGCAGCGACGAACGGCCCCTCACTCTGAACCATCCAATCGGTTGCCACCTCGCGTTCAACAACAACGTCCTCGCTATTGTACTCGAAGGTCTTGCCATCCATCTCGACCTTCTGGACAATCCCCTCCTCGAGCTTCCGTAGTTGTTCCGGAGTCATGAGGCCTGCGGCTTTGGCGGCAAGCGGTGTGTCTTTTCCGTACACCTTGCCCAAAGTCCTGAAGTTCGGCTTGGCCTGAAGTTTGACCAGGCTCTCGTCCGACTCCACGATCGTAATGGACCGTACATTCACCTCTGCTGCCAGCATCGGCAAAAGCTTGTCGAGCGATTCTCCACGCACTGAGGCCGGCACCGCGATCTTCATATTCGCAATTGGCTGCCGTACTCTGATCCCCCCGGTCTCACGCGCTGACCTTGCCAGCCATGCAAGGGTTCTGACAGCCCCCATGGCACCGTCCAGCTCTTCAGAGTATCGTCGCCCGCTCTCGGGAAAACGCGACAGGTGGACAGATTCACCTGTCAGCGAGCGGTGGATCGCATCGCTCAGGAACGGAGCGGCAGGAGCCAGCACCCGGCAAACGGTCTCCAGAGCCTCATGCAGAGTCGCAAGCGCTGCCGGATCGGCCTTGGAGTCGGGTGCCCAAAACCGTGCTCGGTTGACTCGTACGTACCAGTTCGACAGGTCGGAATCGCAGAACTCCATCACGGCGCGAGCCCCGCTGGTCACATCATACGACATCCAGGCGGTGCTTACCGCATCGACCATTCGGTCCAGCCGCCCCAACAACCATCGATCGACCAACGGACGTTCAGATTCCGGAGGCGAATCCGACACCTGCCAGTCTTCGGCGTAGAGGGCAAAGAACCCGTAGGTATTTCGCAGTTGGTTCAGGAACCCGAGCGATACGTCGGGAATCGACTTCTCATCAAAGCGCTTCGGCAGCCACACCTGGCTCCCTGTCAAGAGATATAACCGCACCGCGTCCGCGCCAAAACGCTCTACCAGTTCGAACGGATCGACCACGTTTCCGATCCGCTTGGACATCTTCTGGCCATCAGCGTCGAGCACGAGACCGTTGACGATCACATTCCTGTACGCCATCTCATCGTGGGTGCCGACCGCGATCGCAAGCAGTGAGTAGAACCAGCCCCGTGTCTGATCGAGGCCCTCGCAGATGAAATGGGCCGGGAAATGGCTCTCGAATTTCTCTTTGTTCTCAAACGGATAGTGCCACTGTGCGAACGGCATCGCTCCTGAATCGAACCACGCGTCGATCACTTCCGGCACCCGTTTCATTGTCCCGTCGCAATGCTTGCACGGCAGGGTCAGTTCGTCGATGAACGGCTTGTGAGGATCGAAATCGGAGGGCAGTGCCTCCCCTTTCAGTTCTGCGAGTTGGGCAAACGATCCTATGACAACCCGGTGCGAGTCGTCTTCGCCACAAATCCATACTGGTAGTGGCGTACCCCAGTACCTGTCACGAGTGAGCGCCCAATCGATGTTGTTCTCGAGCCACTCTCCAAACCTCCCCGACCCGACCTCGGGCGGATACCAGTTGACATTGTTGTTGCGCTCGATCATTCGATCCTTGAACGATGTCGTGCGCACAAACCACGATTTCCTGGCGTAGTAGATCAAAGGCGAGTCACAACGCCAGCAGAACGGGTAGGTGTGCTCGTACCCCTTGGGCTGATAGCGACCGAACATCTTGCCTTCATTCTCGAGGCGTTCAGCAATGACCGGATTGGCCTCGAACACTGTCTTGCCGTTGATGTCGTCGAATTGAGTGTCGAAGAATCGTCCGGCACCGTCGACAGGATTGACGAAGGTCATGCCTTCCCGCTGGATCGCGGCATAGTCGTCGGCACCGAAGGCCGGCGCCATGTGGACCATGCCGGTACCTTCTTCGCTCGTCACAAAGTCACCCGCGACGATACGGAACGCCCTGGGGGGAGCTCCATCACTATCAGGTTCGGCATCCACCGTAACTGCGTCGATCAGCTGCTCGTATCTCCAGCCAACCATTTCGGCGCCCGAGTACTCAGCGACCTTGGGGAACTCGGCCAGCGGTTTTCCCTGCGTGGCGCCCGGCACGATACAATACTGCGCGATCGATTTTTCCACGATGATCCGTCGACCGTTCACGTCAAGCTCCACGTACGTGAAACGCGGGTTAACAGCTATTGCCAGGTTCGAAGGCAACGTCCACGGTGTGGTGGTCCAGACCAGCAGGTATTTCGGTTCTTCGCTGTCGTCTTTGACACGGAACAGAGAATAGATCGAAGGGCTCTTGTGCGTGGCATACCCCAAGGCCAGTTCGTGACTCGAAAGCGTGGTTCCGCATCTGATGCAGTAAGGGAGAACTTTATGCCCTTGGAAAAGCAGATCCTTGTCGGCCAGGGTTTTCAGCAGCCACCACACGCTCTCGACATATTCGTTCTTGTACGTGACATATGGATGATCGTAGTCGAGCCAATAACCAATTCGCTCGGAGAGCGATTCCCATTCTTCGAGATATCTGAAAACGCTGTCCCTGCAACGCTTGTTGAACTCGGCAACACCATAAGCCTCGATTTCGGGCTTGCCGTTGATCTCGAGGGCTTTCTCCACTTCGATTTCGACCGGCAGGCCATGTGTGTCCCATCCCGCGATACGTGTTACTGATTTTCCTCGCATCGCATGGAACCTGCAAACCAGGTCTTTGATGGTACGAGCAAACACATGGTGAATACCCGGCCTGCCATTTGCCGTAGGGGGACCTTCATAGAAAACAAACGGCTCGCCGTCGTGTGTTGCGTCGAGCGTCTTGCTAAACAGATTTTCTGCTCTCCAGGTTTCGAGGAGCTTGCGCTCCAATTCGTCGAGAGCAGTAGTTGAAAGTGGTTCGAATCCCATCAGTCCATCCGTTCCAACACTCCGGCAACTAGCCGAGTTAAGTCGGGTTCAGCCTTTTCCGCCGTGGCAATGATCTTTTCTACGTTCGCCGGTTCGAGTGCATCTGGCAGGCACTCATCGGTAATGATGGAAATCCCGAGCACTCTCATACCCCCGTGCACTGCAACGATGACCTCCGGAACCGTCGACATACCCACCACGTCGGCACCGATTCCGCGCAGGAATCGATACTCCGCCGGGGTTTCGAGATTCGGGCCGGTCACTGATACGTACACGCCCTCTCGAAGCGCGATTCGCATCTCTTTCGCCACACTCCTGGCGACCTCGCGCAATTCGGGATCGTAAGGGGCGGACATGTCCGGGAAGCGCGGTCCTAGGGACTCGTCGTTCGGCCCAATCAGTGGGTTGTCGCCCAGTAGATTGATGTGATCGGCAATCAACATTAGGCTGCCGGCCGGCCAGAGGGGATTCATGCCCCCGCAAGCATTCGACACCACGAGTTTCTCCGCCCCCATGGCCCTCATCACCCGAACCGGGAACGTTATCTGTTGCATCGAATAACCTTCGTACCGATGGAACCTGCCCTGCATTGCCACGACACGTTTTCCGCCCAAGGTACCGAGCAGCAATCTGCCGGCATGGCTTTCCACGGTCGACACAGGGAACCCTGGAATCTCACCGTAGGGAATCTGTTGCGAGCAGTCGATCTCTTTGGCCAGGCCACCAAGTCCCGTACCAAGTATCAGAGCTACGTCTGGTTCGACGTCGCTTTTTTCCCGGAATGTCTTTACGGCTAGGTCAATGGATTCTCTGGAGTGCAGCGTCATTCCACCTCCGGCGGACTTCCGTCTCGTTCGTGCGCTGCAAGGGCATCGACCTCCGCGAGATGCCTGTCGAGCAGGCGGCGAAACGCCGCGAGATAGCTGGTGAATTGATGTTGGGCTTCCTCGATGTCCTTGCGCAGCGCTGCCTCAGTCGTACGCGAATCGTTGACGATCGATTCCGCCTTCGAGTGGGCCTCACGGATTATCAACTCGGCCTCCTGATGAGCTCCCCGCTTTGTGTCTTCGCGTAGCTCCTGAGCCATCATGACAGCGTCGTTGATGGCCTTCTCTCGCTCGCGCAGCGACTTCAACTGCTCGCGGAAGTTGTGGAGTCGTTCCTCGAGCGCCATTCGTTCTCTTGCCAGACGCTCCATTTCATCAGCAACACGGGAACGAAAGTCCTCAACATCAGCCGCGCTGTAACCCCACGCGGCTCGACTGAATTCCTGAGCACGGATATCAACCGGTGTGAGTCTGAATTCCTCGTCAGTCATGCGCCACGTTTCCCAAATAGCACGGTTCCGAGACGGAGTATCGTCGCGCCCTCGGCGACGGCCGCACGGAAATCACTGGACATACCCATCGAAAGTTCGGGTAGTTCGAATCCCTCTTGAGCCAAATCCTCTTTCAAACGTCGAAGCTTGGAGAACACGCTTCTCTGCTCGACTTCGTCGATATCGAATGGAGCCATCGTCATCAGACCCCGTAGGGCCAATCCCGGTGTGTCTACGACGCAAGAGGCCACTTCATCTGCCTCTTCTGGAGCGCAGCCATTCTTCTGTTCCTCTTTCGCCACGTTCACCTGTACGAGTACTCCGAGGGGCTCTTGCGGCTGCTCCAGCTTGGCTTGAGCCTTTCCCAACGACTCCGCTACTCTCACGGAATCGACAGAATGCACCAACGCGAATCGTCCTGGAACATACTTGGCTTTGTTGGTCTGCAGGTGCCCGATAAGGTGCCATACTACACCTTCAAGAGCTGTTGCCTCGTCCTGCTTTGCCATCGCTTCCTGGATCCGATTTTCACCGACCTCTTTCAGACCTGATTCGAGCGCTGCCTCTACCGCAGCAAGCGGATGACCCTTGGTGACAGCAACAATCCGTACCTCGCCGTTCAGACCTTCCACGGCCTGAGCCAAAGCGATTTCCTCCCGCACACGCGCCAAATTGTCGTCGAGCGTCGTGAAATCCATAACCTGTGAAAGTAGTGGGACTTGGAGATCGCTACAAGCGATTACTTTGCCACAGAATCAGTCGTGATCGAGTAACGAATCAAACAGGGAGGCACCCAAGTACCTCCCTGCCTCCTCAGCGTCAACTGCGGAGAGTCACTATTGATTGATCGTCGAGTCGGGCGTGACTGCCGTGTCTCCCAAAGTGAGGGATTCGGCCATCATCGCGGCGTTGGCCTGTTCGATGCCGG
>Ga0180435_10001818_pt1 | contig 22036 bp, 27 predicted proteins | sample SS_ome_3_FD_132467 | JGI IMG/M metagenome (GOLD analysis project Ga0180435, IMG submission 132467) | Hypersaline lake sediment archaeal communities from the Salton Sea, California, USA - SS_3_S_1 metaG | ecosystem: Environmental > Aquatic > Non-marine Saline and Alkaline > Hypersaline >...
CTAAGGATGTCGTCGTCCTCAAAAATGACCGTCGGCGTTATCTTGATACTCATATCTGTACAATACCTGCACTTGCAGCAATTTTCTCTGCAAGCGCAGCAAGGAGGTCTTTGTCTTCTTGGTTGATGGGTAGTGACATTGCCACTCCTGTAGCCTTTTTGATGTGTGAGATAATACAGTCTACCGTTGCCTCTTTCGCCCCCACACCTTCGAGTGTCGTTACAATCTTTGCAACATCACCTTCTGTAAGCGGTTCCCTTTCTGCGTACAACGGAAGAAGTGTATCTTCGGCACCATTATCACGTGCATAGAGTATTGGGAAGGTTTTCTTTCGTTCATATATATCACCACAAGCAGCCTTGCCTGTGGTTTTTTCGTCAGCCCAGATAGAGACAAGGTCATCAGTCATTTGATACGCCATGCCAAGTGACTCTCCGTACGTAAAAAGCTGTTGTGTTGTCGTTTCGTCCGTCCCCGCACTTCGTCCACCGGCAGCAACAGCCACCCCAATCAGTATGGCTGTTTTCTTTCGTATCATTTCAAGGTACGCCTCTTCAGTTACTGTGGCATCACCTAGTGTTTGCTCGGTGAGCTCAAAATCAAGATATTGCCCTTCTATTACCCCAAGAAACGTTTCGTTCATAAGCTCTGCTGCCGCATGCCCATCGCTGTCGATACCAGACGCTCTGAGTAAACAGCGGTCAACAAGCAGTGTCTGGGCATCACCGGCGTTAATGCCGTGATTGATGCCCCACTCCTTCCACACTGTTGGTTGTCCTCGTCGCATCTCATCCCCATCCTCAATGTCGTCGTGAATGAGTGTGAAGTTGTGGAAGAGCTCAATGCCTGCTGCAAGCACTGGGGCACTCTTTGAGCCACCAAACATCTCCGCAATCAACAGAAGCAGTGCGGAGCGTGTGCGTTTTCCGTGCATGCCAGGTGACGGGGTCTTGAGTGGATTCTCATACCCCATGAAATACCGAAGCATGTCATACATCGGTAACCCTCCCGCCTCATCGAGTGCTTTTTGCACCTCTTTGTCTGCAACGTCACGCGCTTCCGTAAGGCGCCGTGAGAGATCGTCGGTACTACTTGCCATAGTTGCGCTTTCGCTGTGCAAAGCCTTCAAGTATTGATTCAAACTCTTCTTTCGAGAATGCTGGCCATGGTGTGTCGGTGAAGAACAGTTCGCTGTACACACTGCTCCACGTAAGGAAATTTGAAAGGCGCTGCTGTCCCCCTGTTCGAATAATAATATCGGGGTCGGGCATACCCGCCGTCCACAGCAGCTTACCAAACGTTTCTTCTGTCACTTCTTCTCCCTTCTCGACACAGTGGTTTACAGCAGCGGCAATTTCCGCCCGCCCGCCGTAGCTCATTGCCACCCACGCATGGTGCTCCGGGTTGGTGGGGTTCTCGTTGTGCAGACGCTCGATTGAATCTTGTATGTCTCTCGGAAAACGAGACAAGTCACCCACAATATGTATCGCAACACGCTCTCTGTCTTTGCGTAGTAGCTGTTGTGAGAGGTACTCACGAATAAGGCCGAGTAGCCCTTCTACCTCCTCTTCTGAACGGTTCCAGTTCTCGGTTGAGAACGCATAGACAACAAGATGTTTGATACCTTTCTCCTCACACCACCGCGCGGTCTGCTCTAACGTCTCCCGACCTTTGCGGTGCCCTTCAATAGTTGCCTTGCCCTGTGCCTTAGCCCATCGGCGATTGCCGTCCATAATGATGCCAATACAGGTTGGTGTGGTACTTGCGTCACTCATACTCTATACAACACGGAAACCCTCGTGTAGTTTCTCTGTGTCCTTATACTCCTCATACACCGCACTTACACGAGCACCAGAAGGGCCAGTGCCGAGGTGGTTGCGAAACACTTTTAGTAAACCAAGGTCTCCTTGGGCCAACACCTCAACGGAACCGTCTGGAAGGTTTGCGGCAAAACCAACAAGGCCCATGTCCTCTGCTATGGATTTTACGAAGTTGCGATAGGCAACCCCTTGCACACGACCGGTTACGATGCAGTGTAGTTCTGTCATGTCGCTAACGATACCACAGTGAACAAAGATAGCGCTACCGTTTATCGATGGGTGAGTTCAAACTTGTGTAATGTGGCGCCGTCGTTTGAGAGGTGGCACTCGCCTCTAAGCAGCTCTCCACCAAGAACCCGTGGAAGCCAGTGGATGTCATCCACCCACATTTCATCAAATGGGATATCTTTGTGGTGGTACCACTGTGGCGCCACCTCCTCGCTCTCTATTGGCTCTCCATGCCAGCTCCGTACAAAGAACACGTGCATGTGCTGGTCCCACTCGGGATTGCCTTCAAAACGAAAAATGATGTCTGCCACATCTTCAAGTGCGTTGTGTTTGGCACGTACGCCTATCTCTTCGTGAAGTTCACGAACCGCTGCCTCTGTAACACTTTCGCCTTCTTCAACCTTTCCGCCCACGCCATTCCACTTACCTTCCCCAAAGCCCCGCTTCTTCATCGCGAGTAGAATCTTCTCGTCAGTGAGGAGAAAGCAGAGTGTAACTTTTCGCATGCGGTGAGTATAACAAGGTGTGAACAGTTGCCCCAAGAACAAAAAAATGGCAATCTATGCACATTGCACGCTTAGCTCAGTTGGCTAGAGCATCTCGTTTACACCGAGAGGGTCAGGGGTTCGAGTCCCTTAGCGTGCACACAGTTTTCTCTATGTTAGAAGGTCACCAAGAACAGCAGCACGAGCAAGTGAGCCCACTTGCTCGTGCTGTCTTCGATGACCTTGATTCATTTGAACACCATGATGGACCTGTCACTGATGTGGAACGCAAAGAGTTTGCTGCACACCTTCTTGCCTCTCTACGTGAGGTTGATGGGGCAACGTACCACACAGAGATCAACGATTTGTATAGCGACGTTTCTGAACCTGTCATCATACGACGAGAGAACCCCCGAATAGCACTAGATGCCGTACTATCCGAGCACCCTATCGACATTGGTTTCAAGAAAACATTTAACACTGATGAGGAGGGAGACGATGCCTACTTTAACGCCACGCATTGGGATGGTGCTGGTGATGCCCGAACCTTGCGCAATCCCTTCATGGAAGGATTCTCGCACGCAGAGGGAGTAGTGACGGTGCTTGGTTTTGTAAAGGGTGAGGGTATTGTCGAGCACCGACCCGAACATATCCCCGAAAAGATGGTGGACGATACCATTGCATATGATAGTGATACATCTATATCGGGAACAATAGTGCCCGCTGATATTCGTTTTATGGTCGCACGTATCCCAGCCTCTTGTGTGCCTGAAGGTGAACTTACAGAAGATGAGTTGGATGACGTCGAAGATGGTACTCGTTCCTACATCTTCCGAGGTCTAACTTTTCATAAAAATGGGGGTGCCTCTTCCGAAGCACCCCACTAGTTACTGTCTACGCCCGTATCTCTCGTGGGCATCCTGACATCGCGTGCAGCGTATTGCGGCGGGTACTGCCTCGATACGTTCTTGCGGAATATCATCACCACAGTCATCACATACGCGACCGGTTCCCTCGTCCAACTTTTGCAATGCTCGGTTGAGGTTGGGAATGATATTGGTCACCTTGTGCTGCACATACGCTTGTCGTTCAGGACGATGGCCACGGGCACATGCGTTTTGAAGGGTGAGGTAGCCAGTACGGCGCCTCAACACTATCTCCTTCCGATTCACACGATTCTCCCAGTAGAAAAAGAACGGTGTAAATAATAACACTTTATGTATGGTTGTCAATACTGTGCCTTCGGTAGGAATCGAACCTACATCCCGGGCTTAGAACACCCTTGCTCTATCCATTGAGCTACGAAGGCATAGGCCTGTGTGCCGTGGCGCCCATAGTATACTGGACAACCCTACTCTACAACCACTTCTTGTTCTTCGTCTTCGGTCTCAACCTCTACAGGTGTAGGTGCCTCGTACACCCTCCCAAGCGAAGGGGCTGTTGGGGGCTCTACTCTATACAACTTAAAGAGTTCATTTTGCTCTTTGTAGACAAGCTCCACCGAATTAAGGGCCCCTCGACTGATAGTGGGTGCTTCGTACCGCGCCTCATCAACATCAGTGCTGTAGTTACCATAGCCAACGTAGTATGCGTACACACCAACACTACAGAACACTACAATCAATAAGCCAAACACACTAAGAAGCACCGTCCAGTCACGCACCGTATGCTTGTCACCATGTTGTTCCAAGTGCTGCTGAGACAGCTGCTGCTGTATTTTGTTTTTATACTGTTCGAACCATTTATTCATACGTTTGTTGTGCGCCACATCGAATTTGTATTGTCCCATCCCATAAACCATCCATGTCTTCGGCGATTCCCGCCTTGGTTATTGTTACAGCGTACGGCATGTACTCAACCAACGTTATAAACTGGTGTACGTTTGCCCACGCCCCCTTCACTTCCATTGTTGCCTGAAGACATTGTCGCGATGCTGACATTCCCGTGTCTGCTGCGCGTGCACTGTCTACCAGTTCCGTTGATAGAACAGAGACCTGCATGGCAACCCGGGCGTCGTCGGCAACTGCCTCAAGTAGCTCTAGGAACTCGGTCGGGTTATCAACCGAAACAAGATGAGCAAGAAGGCCGTCACGCTGTGCTGCGGTGCTCAGAAGGAGTGTTCTTGTGTCCTGCTCTGTGCGCTCTAGTATCTGCAGTGTTGTGCGCTCATCAACAAGTGCGTTGCGCTCCAACTCTAATACTCGTAACTGCTGCAACAACATGTAGTAAGAACCAGCAACAGCAACACAGATTAGAGCTGCGCCAGCAAAGATTTTTTGTGTTGTTGTTATTCGCCTCATATACTGTGTTCATCTCTCTCACCAACTGTAATCTGCAAATTAAACGGAACGTTTGTCTGTCGTGCCAGATCAGAAACCGGCAGCGGCACCTTGGTGAACATTTCATGAAGTTCCAAATCTTTTGTGTAGGTCACCACCAGTTCGCGCACATCAGCAACACCTTCAACGGTTAACTGACCCGTCTTTCTGTCGTAGGCAAAGCCGGTTATCACAACTCCCTCCGGTCGCACTTCGAGCGCCGCTTCAAGGATGTCTGTAAGTCTTGTGTTCTTAAGCTTGTGCTCCAGAAAACGAAGGACCTCTGCACTCTCACGCACCTCTGCGGCTAGTGCCTTACTCTCTTCTGCGTTGGTGCTGTGGTGCTCTACCTCTTGTGTTAGTGTCGCAACTTCGCTGGTCAGGTTGAGGTATGTGGGTATCAATGCAAACACCCCCAGGATAAGCGCTGTTGCGGTGAGCAGTGCACTGGCAGTACCCAACCGAGTGTAGTACTCAATCTTCATTTGGTCCTTGCGCCCTTTTGGAAGTAGGTTGTGTAACATAATGACTACTTAATGACCCGTAGGATGCTTCTTAGTGCCAAACCAATCGATGTTGTGTACTCGACTGACTCCTTGGCATGAAGTGGTGGTGTGTCGTGAGAAAATCCTGGAATATTTGACCAAACATTTCCAACATCAACTGGAAGCTCGAGTGCTGCTTCTAAATACTCCACAACACCCTTGGTGTTAGCACTTCCTCCAACCAGAACAACTCGTTCAACTGGTTCATGGCTTTCGTCTGACGTTGTTGAGTGCATCTGCCAGTACATGATGTGCTTATGAACAGCCTCAGTAAACTCATCCATCGCAGGCACTAATGCTTGGTACACCGACAGGCCTTCTTGGGTGTTCGTAAAGCCATGTTGTCGCTTAAGCCGTTCTGCTTCTTGGAACGAAATATCAAGGTGTCGTGCGATGGCACGGCTGAAGTAATCTCCACCTGTTTCGAGGTTTGCCGTAAAGGTAACTATTCCGTTCTGTGATATTGAAAGACTGGCATCGTTTCGCCCGATATCAATGATGAGTGTCGGCACAGACTCTTGGAGCGGCAGCAGTGCACGGGCTGTAGCCTGCCCTTCTATCTCGACCGACAGTGGTTTGAACCCAGCATCCTCAAGCACACCCACATACTGACTGGCAATTGTCATTGGGTAAACAGATACATTGAGAACATAATGGTCCTTGGTTGTGCGCAAAACATTATAGTCAAACACTGCTTCTTCTGCGCCTATTGGCACATTTTCCTTTAAATGAAATTCGAGTTGATCTTCAACCTCGTTCTTAGTAACGCGCGGAACCTCCATCTGGAAGAGGTATGCGTGCTCTTCTGGCAGTGCAAGGTGGGCGTATGCGATACCGTGGTCTTGTCGTATGCGCTTTAACAGCTTCACAATGGTAGCTGGATCTTTTACTTCCCCACGCTCAATAGCCTCGAGTGGAAGGTCCACCTTACCGTGGGCACCAAGTGACACCTCACCTTTGTGGTGTTTCAAATACAAAAACTTAATGGCGTAGTCAGAAATGTCTACACCTATCGCTGGCATTGCCAGATACTTTGGCACAGGAAATGCACGCAAAAACCAGCCTGCTGTGCTGTAAGGAACAGTGTCGCTCATATGTTACTAGATACTCAAAGTATACACACAACGGCGCTCAAGTTCCCTGCTGTATACACAGACTAGAAGAATAGGGCTGGGAGATCGAAGTACACTGATGCCACTATCGCACACAACACCAGCACAATGAGTGTGATGAACTTGAAGTTCTCGATGAACAACTCGGCAGCGCGCGGTCCAAACTTGTGTGACAACCAGGCAATAAGGAAGAAGCGTGCACTTCTTCCTAGTGCTGACGCAAGCAAAAACGGGACAAGTGGGACCATGAAAAACCCTCCCGCAAGCACAAACACCTTGTATGGAATTGGTGTGAATGCAGCAAGAAGCACCGCCCAGAACGTGCTTTTGCTGTATAGGTCTCCCACATGCGCGAACTCTTCGGTTAAGCTATAGAACTCTATGATTGGCTGCGCCAGTGGTTCAAACACAAATGCTCCAATAAGGTAGCCAGCAACCGCGCCGGCAAGTGAAGCCACCGAGGTAATTGCCGCAAGTTGAACCCATCTACCCGCACGAGCCGCCAGCATTGCAATAAGGAGCACGTCCGGTGGTATCAGGAAAAAGGAAGACTCACTGAACGCAAGCAGTGCCAACCATGCACGTGCATGTGCGCTTGTTGCTCGTTGCTGGAACCATTCCCAACTTCTTCGCATGGTTAATTGAGTTTGGTGCCAGGAACCACACTACTGTTCTGTGGTGTGAGAATGGAGAATGTGCCATCGCTGGTATGTGCTGCCACAATCATCGCCTGACTCTCGAGACCACGTATGGTTCTCGGCTCAAGGTTGGTTACAAAAGGACACAGTACTCCCACCAGCTCTTGTGGGTCTTCGAAAAATTCTGCAATGCCGGATATGACCTGACGAGGTGAGTCCTCTCCAAAATCTACACGTAGTTTAAGTAGCTTGTCGGTTTCAGGAACCCGCTCTGCCTCGAGTATTTTTCCAATATACATCTCAACTTTTGCAAAATCGTCTATAGATATCATGGTTATAAATATTACTTTGTAGTATCAAGATACGTCTGCAGGATGATGGCGGCAGCAGCTGCGTCTACCGGGGTCTTCTTTTCAGACCTACTCTTTGCCTTCTGCTCTAGAGCGCGTCGTGCTTCAGCGCTTGAGTACGCTTCACTGACCTGTTCTACGGGGAGACCCGTTCGTACATTGAGAGCTTCGGCAAATATTGCAATGCGACGCATGATGGTGTTGGTGCCACCAACTGGATTGTCTGACTCCCCTATCACAAAGCGCTCAGCTTTTTCTTCTTGTGCCATAGTTGTCAGGGCATCTAACAGTTGTTCATCGTTGGGCAGTATTGTTTTTGCAAAAGCAAACGCTCCTGCGTCATCAGATACGGCAACACCAACTCTCTGAGCCCCGTAGTCTATACCAATACTTCTCCCCATACGCACGAGCATAGCATCATACACCCCACGGTGGTAGCATTCGTGTAATGGAAGCATTTGCATTTATTAATCCATACTGGCTACTTGCCGCGGCGTTGTGGACTATTCCATGGCAGGCCTGGTCACTGTGGCTTGCTGCACGAAGAGGTGATATTTGGTGGTTTTTGGTGTTCGTTATTCTGAACACCTTGGGACTGCTCAATATGTTCTACATCTTCGTCATTGCAAAACAAACCGACAGACGAGACACGGCATAAGCAACACAAACGGTGTTGTTTATGGTATAAGTACTTGAGCTGGAGGGGTGGCTGAGTGGTCGAAGGCGGCGGTCTTGAAAACCGTTGAGGGCTCATACCCTCCGTGGGTTCGAATCCCACCCCCTCCGCAGGCAGGACAAAAGGCGCACCGACAGGTGTGCCTTTTGTCCTGCCTCTGAGATGTAGAATTCGAAGCCAACTTGAGCGCGCGAAGCGAGTAAGCTCAAGTGGCCGGCTCTGGAGGAGGTAACGAGTGATGTTCCAAAGGAACCACTCGTTACTGGGGGAAGAGGAATCCCGCTTGATATCCCCCTACAACTTCTTACGTAAGTAGCGTTTTAGATCTCCTGAAATGTCTTTTCTGTCGAGCGCGTACTCAAGTGTCGCTTTGAGGTAGTTTAACGGGTCGCCGGTTGTGTACCACTCGCCACCTTCTATCTCTTTCACAACAACCTTACCTCCGTTCTGTACGTATGTACGCAGTGCATCCGTTACCCAGAGCTCGTTCCCTTTCCCAAGAGGTGTGTCTTTGAGTATGTCGACAATGTCTTGTGTGAGGACCATTCTGCCAAACTGCGCAAGCTGTGACGGCGCCTTACCTACCGCTGGCTTCTCAATGATGTCCTCCACCTCGCAACTTCCTTTCTTAAGCTTCACAATGCCGTACCGATCCACCTGATTGCGGGGGACTTTCTGGACACCAATTACGGGGCATTGGTGCTCCTTGTACATACGCTTCAGTTGTTTAGTAAACGATACTTTTGATTTCACCAAATCATCTCCGAACGCAAATATGAACGGCTCATTTTTAACCAGTGACGACGCAGAAAGTATCGGAGTACCGTTACCATATGGGCCCTTCTGTCTTACATACACAAAGTTCGCCAACTCTGCCACGTGGCGAACCATTTCCTTGTACTTGGTTTTTCCAGCCTTTTTAAGGCTCTGTTCGAGTTCAACCGAGCGGTCAAAGTGGTCTTCTAACGGCTTTTTGTCCCACCGGGTGACCATAATGACGTCCTCTATCCCCGCTGTTGCAAGCTCTTCAACCAAATACTGAATGATGGGCTTGTCGACGATTGGCAACATCTCTTTGGGTTGTGCCTTGGTTGCAGGTAGTAGTCGTGTACCCGACCCAGCAACCGCGACAACAGCCTTAGTGATATTCATGTTTATGAAAATTATTCGTAAGACAACCCATTCACTATACACCGCCTCCAAAATGCAACAAGAACAATGGTTGATTTATGCACCCGTGTGTGGATGTAAGGCTGGCGTTGAGGTGTCCTTATCGTCTATGATTAGCATATGAGCGAGGATCAAGAACAGTTGACGCCAGAAAAGGTGGCTTTCGAGCCACTTGTTTGGGAAGCAGACGAACACGTGCATACAGACAAGGGTAAGGATTGGTATTGGGCATTAGGACTAATGGCTGTTGCCTTGGCTGTCGGCGCGCTTCTTTTTAACAATGTCCTGTTTGCTGTTTTTGTGCTGGTGGCTGCCGTTGTGTTGGCAATGCTGGCAAGCCAAAAACCTCGTCGTGTCACATTTGCGGTCACTCAGCGTGGTGTGAGAGTTGATGACAAACTATACCCATACCAAAGTATTGAGACTTTTGGGGTTGAGGAACAGGATGTAAACAGTACCGACGCAGACAAGCTTATCCTTCAACTGAAAAGCAACTTCGCTATGAACGTGATTATTCCTTTGGTCGGTGTCGATTCAGATGAGGTGCACACTAGGATTGGTGCATTTGTTCCCGAGGAAGATCTTGTTGAGCCGCTTACACATCGTGTTATGGAGGCGCTTGGTTTTTAGTCTGGCACCGTCACCAGATTCCTGGTATAGTCACATCGACGCAAGGCGTCGATTTTTTCTACAGCACTGCCCTCGTAGTTTAATGGATAGAACAGCGGCTTGCGGAGCCGCCGATGCAGGTTCGATTCCTGCCGAGGGCACACAGATACACAAAAGGCGCCTAGGGCGCTTTTTGTTGTTTTCTAGAGATACGATACTAGTCTACTTGTCGTCTTTCTTACTTGTCTCGTTTCGTCCAATGAGGCGGGCTAGTTGTGATTTCTTGCGATCTCCTGTGTTCTTTTTGAGGACACCACGCTTCACTGCCTTGTCGATTGCCTTGTACGCATCACCAAGTTTAGCTGTTGCCTCCTTGAGTTTACCGTCTTGAACGTGCTTAGTGACAGCCTTAACACTGTCCTTCAGTGCACGCTTGCGGCGCGTGTTGAACACCTGCTTACGCAGGCTTGCTCGGTGCGCCTTCTTTGCTGAAGATGTTATTGGCATAGTGAGTGAGAGGATACCACAGCACCCTAAAAGCGCAAGTGTGGTTAATTCGCATAGAGCCAGCTGTTGGGCTATTATTAGCCTATGATAGCGCATCTGTCAGGTGTCGTTCTTGCGGCACACCCCAGTGCGATTACGCTTGATGTACACGGGGTTGGATATCGGCTCTACGTGACACAGCAGTTGCTTGATTCTGTTCGTGTGGGAGACGAGCTCGCTCTTCATACCCACCTGGCTGTACGTGAAGACGCCATGGACCTGTTTGGTTTCCCGGTCGCAGAGGAGTTGGAGCTTTTCAAGCTCCTCATTGGTGTCAGCGGTATTGGTCCCCGTTCCGCTCTTGGCATCATTGGTCTTGAGTCTATCGAGCGACTGTCGACAGCAATTGCCCACGGTGATGTTGGTTACTTAACCAAGGTTAGTGGTGTTGGAAAGAAGAGTGCTGAAAAGATTGTTTTGGAACTCAAGGACAAGGTTGGTGTTCTCTCGATTGACGATGTGCAAGCACACCACAGGGGTGAGGAAGATGTGCTTGAGGCATTACAAACCTTGGGCTACCGCCTCGATGAGGCTCGAGAGGCACTACGGAAGGTACCCGACGACATTGAGGAGCAGGGTGACCGGGTCAAGGCGGCACTGCGAGTGCTTTCTGGTTCGTAGTATATGGAAACCATACTTCGCATCATCAAACTATTCATACCAAAAGCGGTGTTTCGCAGGCTCCAGCCCGCCTACCACAGTGCGTTGGCAACACTTGCTGCCCTACGGTACCGTTTCCCTTCGAAGAAGCTGTATGTCGTTGGGGTAACCGGCACCAAGGGTAAGAGTACGGTTACTGAGCTTATCGCCGCAATACTTGAAGAGGCGGGACACACCGTAGCGCTACAAAACACGATACATCTTAAGGTTGCGGATGAAGACGAACCCAATCTATATAAGATGAGTATGCCTGGAAGGTTCTTTATGCAGCGCTTCCTTGCACGGGCGGTTGCGGAGGATTGTGGTTTTGCTGTACTTGAGCTTACCAGCGAAGGTGCGCGTCTACTGCGACACAAGCATATTGAACTTGATGCGTTCATTTTCACCAACCTGTCCCCTGAACACATTGAGAGTCATGGTTCCTTCGAGGCATATCGTGATGCAAAACTGTCGCTACGTGATGCGCTTGTGGCCAGCAAGAAGGAACAAAAGGTTGTGGTCTCGAACAAAGATGATGAGCACGGTGCACTCTTTATGGATGTTCCAGACACTATCGAGCGTCGTGCATACTCCATCAAACAAGCAGAGCCATACACAGCAAATGATCGGGGAACACTACTAACATTTGAAGGTGTTTCGATTCACTCTCCCCTGCCCGGTACTTTCAACATTTCCAACATTATGGCCGCAGCAACTTTTGCTCGTTCCATTGGGATATCCGTAGAAACCATAAAACGTGCCGTCGAGAAGCTTGCGCTGGTGAAGGGGCGAGTACAACATATCGAAGAGGGTCAGCGTTTCGGTGTTCTTGTTGATTATGCGCACACAGCAGACTCGCTCGAAAAGTTGTACAAATCGTTCCCAGACCATGAGAAGATTTGCGTCTTGGGCAACTGCGGTGGTGGGCGAGACACGTGGAAAAGACCAGAGATGGCGAAAGTTGCTGAAAAATACTGTAAGGAGGTTGTGTTAACGAATGAAGACCCCTATGACGAAGACCCTCAAAAGATAGTCGATGAAATGGCAGAAGTAATGGAACAAAAACCAGAGACGATACTCGATAGACGCCTGGCAATACGGCACGCGCTTTCACACGCACAAGAACACGACATGGTGCTTATTACCGGCAAAGGTACCGACCCGTACATCATGGGGCCAAGGGGTAAGAAAACTCCATGGAGTGATGAAACGGTCGTACGGGAAGAGCTACAACGTTTACTTCAAAAGACTGAAGAGGATGATTCCAGCGGCGACGGAGACGTTGAGTGATTCCTTGCTCCCACGCATTGGAATTTCTGCCACGGCGTCACATGTGTCGAGAACATCCTGACTGAGGCCATACACCTCCTCCCCCAACACAATTGCTGTTGGTTTTTTTGTATCAATGGTTGTGTATGGCACAGATCGCTCATCCTGCTCTAGCGCAACGACACGTATCCCCTCTTCTTTGAGGGTTGTTATTGTTTTCCGAATATCATCGCAGTGTTCCCAAGCAACTATTTCTTCAGCTCCGAGTGCAGTCTTAGCGATATCCTTCCTTTTTCTTCCAAACCTGTCCTTAGGGTCTGGGGTGCAGCCACACAAAAACACACGCTTAACACCCGCGGCTTCGGCGGTGCGCAGTATGGCGCCAACATTGTACGCACTGCGAATATTGTTTAGGACGAGAAAAACGTTCATTGTGTTGGTATACTACCCATATGTTGTCGATATTTCCAGAACTATTCGATTTCTCTTTCCTGGCAGTGACCCTACTACGTGTTGTTGTGGGGTACTTCTTCTGGGTGTTGGGGCTTCGTCTTGTTCGGGCAGCGTGGGCCGTACGAGCTAGAGGTATACACGTTTGGCTGCTTGGTATGGTCTACGGAATCGCAAAAACGCTTGTTGGTATATTCTTGGTCCTCGGTATCTACACACAAGCTGCGGCGATGGCTGGAGCGATTCTAGCGTTCATTACATACCTACAGGGGGCGTCACTTCAGAAAACAAAAGGTGATAGACAGGTACAGCTACTGCTTGTGGTTATTTGTGTTTCCCTGTTGTTTTTGGGCCCTGGGGCATTAGCGCTTGACTTGCCGCTATAATTCGACAGCACTGTAAACTTGTTGTACGCTTGGTCAATTAGTTTTTGTTTATACATCCGCCCATAGCTCAGTTGGTAGAGCAGCGGCCTTTTAAGCCGACGGTCGAAGGTTCGAGTCCTTCTGGGCGGACAAGCAAAACCCTACTCACGTGGGGTTCTTGCCTTCTTATTTAGAACGAACTAGAGTTAACAAGACAATGGACTACGTAATAACGGCAGCACTTCTGTTTCTCTCTGCAATGTTTTCTGGTCTTACCCTTGGTCTCATGGGGTTGGACGTGCACGCACTCAAACGCAAGGCACGCCTTGGCAACAAGCAGGCGCGGGCAATACTGCCGATACGAGAGCGTGGCAACCACCTACTCACAACACTACTTCTGGGTAATGTTGCAGTGAATGCCGTCCTGGCTATTTTTCTGGGCTCAATTGCTAGTGGTGTTGTCGCAGGCCTTGTGGCTACTGTTCTCATATTTGTGTTTGGTGAAATTCTTCCACAGGCTGCCATATCTCGATACGCGATGGATGTTGGGTCTCGAGCGGCACCGGTTGTCGGACTACTTATGAAAGCTTCCTGGCCCATAACAGCCCCTATCGGTCACCTGCTCGACAGGATGTTAGGTGACGAAGTGCCGGTGCTCTACACCAAACGCGAGTTGATGGAGATTGTCTCTGAACATGAAGACTCACTCCTCAGCACCATCGACCAAGACGAGGAACGTATTGTTCATGGTGCACTACAGTTTTCAACAAAAAAGGTTGTTGAGGTAATGACTCCTCGCGCTGAAGTAGAAACATTGGATGCGAATGCGATTTTGGACGAAGAAGCACGACAAAAAATTACCGAGGATGGCTTTTCGCGCTACCCCGTACTAGAAGGAGAACCAGAGCGAGTGGTCGGCATACTCTACACAAAGGACCTTATTGTTGCTGACGAGAACGTAACAGCAACCTCTGTGTGTGAGCACAAACATTTGCGCGTTCGCTCAGGCGACCTGCTGGACACCGTTCTGGCCCACATGCTCAAACGTAGGCAACACATGGCCATTGTTAGTGATGAGGTTGGGGACTTCCTTGGTGTCATCACACTCGAAGATATTATTGAGGAGGTGATACAACAAGAGATCCTTGATGAGGATGACGACGAAAGTTTCTAGTGGAGACCATTAGTCCCAGGCATATCCATTCCCAAAGTGCCCATACCGCGCCGTGTTATAGAATTGCGGCTTGCGCAGCTCTAGCTGCTCGATAATGGCCCGCGGGCGCAAGTCATAACCTGTCATCTTCTCTTCCTTACCGCCAATAATCACGGAGGCAGCCACAGGCTCTGCTTGTCCAATTGCGTACGCGATATATGTGATTGCATCTTTTGCTCCCTTGCGTACATAGTCGGCGGCAACCTTTCGTGCCATGTACGCACCACTCCTATCCACCTTGGTTGCATCCTTACCTGAGAATGCTCCGCCGCCAACAGGAATCTTTGGCCCATAGGCGTCCACAACTATTTTGCGGCCAGTGAGTCCAGTATCGGCCGCAAAGCCGCCAATACTCCATGGTCCGTTTGGATTCTTGGTCCACGCATCGTTGAGAGAAGTATTTGCCTTGAGGTGTGGGGCCACCACCGTCTCTACAACCTGCTCAATCTTATCATCGTACTCGCCGCACACTGATGTGAGAAATGAGACAACGGCACCATCTTCGACTGTTACCTGTGCCTTACCGTCACGCTCTCCCATTGCACGTGTAAGCTCTCGTGCGAGATGTGTCTCGAGTGGTATGAGTGGTTCGGTCTCCGCCGTTGCGTAGCCAACCATAATGCCTTGGTCTCCGGCACCGTCGCCGTCTACACCCTTGGCAATCTCTGGAGACTGCTTAACGAGGGTGACGTGAGTGTCGAGCTTCTCGCCATATCCACAGTCTGCGTAAACCTTATTGGCAATGTCCTTCACTGTCTCTTCGTCTATGGGTGCTGTTGTGGTCAACTCACCAACAATGAAGAGTTTGCGGTGCCCTCCGAGTGCCTCTACGGCCGCTCGTGTGTTTGGGTCGCTTGTAAGGCAGTGGTCTAATACTGCGTCTGCCACTTGGTCACAGACCTTGTCTGGGTGACCAACGGCAACTGATTCTGCTGTTTGTATCATGGTGCAGGTTTAGTTTGTAACCTGCCAATAAAAATTAGTCGTTCATATTATCTATCCCACATTTGGGTTGGATGTGGCACCTTGCCATATAGGCAGGTTGCCGGGCGGGTATTCGGGCCAATTCCCTAACCGCCACTCACGATAATTTTCAAAGGCCTCTTTAGTATAGCCCGCAGACAAGCTGTTATCAAAAGTTAGTCTAGATAGACAGTATCCACCGTTCAAGTGCAAGCCGCAGCTCAAGACCACCTCTTCGGGCCTCGTGGTATGCCTCCATGAGGCTATGTGAAAGTTTTTGTAGCTCCTGCTCTGTATAGCTTTGAAGCGAACGTTTTGCTTTGCTGTATGGGAACTGCGACATGCCAGCCTCGTTGGCTGTGCTTGTGTTGCTTGCCGCAACCATTCCTCGCAGTGCCCACTGAATGGTGCCGTACAGCACCTCCGGCTCCATACCCACACTGAGAGCAAGTTGGTACTTCGTCCACAAACCCTGGCGATCACGTGCACCGAGCAAGTCTCCCAACTCGAAAGCGTTGAACTCCTGTTTCTTTGTGTTTGAGGTGTGTTCCTCTACCTTTTCGGCATGTTTGCTTATAGCCCGTTTTTGCTCTGCATTCAGTTTTCCTTCTGCAATAATGAATATGTTCTCTGATTGAGAGATTTCCTTCATTCGTGAGAGTACGAGTTCTCTGCTCTCTGCAGCAACCAGTGTCTCACGCAACACAATGATGTTCTTCTGAACAAACAAGCCTTGTGCTTGTTTCAGGGCATCGAGGTCCACCTCTTGTACAGAGCTTCCTTCGAACACAAACACTTCGACGTCGGGACGCTTTGTCCTAAGTTGTGTGACCAGCCTGTTGACCTGGTCTGCAATCTTTTCGGTATCGGTTCCGTGGTATGCGTACAACATACTAACAAGCACTCATCTCACCCCAGTTCTTACCAGCCTCAATATCTACTTTTAGCGGCACACCCCTTGTGTCCTCCAACGACATGATGTTCTCCATTGTTTCTCGCACAACGTCTACTGTGGCCTGTAGTGCCTCGTCGCGCACTTCGTACATCAATTCGTCATGCACTTGTGAAATAAGGAAAACGTCGTTCTCCAACCCCCGCTCTTTGAGTATCTTATCGAGTCGAACCATTGCGATTTTGATAATGTCGGCCTGTGTGCCTTGTATTGGCGCGTTCAGTGCCATACGCTCGGCTTGGGCCTGTATGTATGGAAGTGGCGAGTTAATCCCTTCAAAATATCTACGCCGACCAAACCATGTTTCTGTGTACCCCCGAGACCGAACTTCCGCCTTGATAGTGTCGACGTATCGCGCAATACCGGAAAACCGTTTGAAGTACTCAGCAAGATACGTCTGGGCCTCTTTGCGTGTTGTGTTGGTTGCAAGTGCAAGTGCGTTCGCCCCCATGCCGTAGAGAATGCCGAAGTTAATGGCCTTTGCTCGCCGTCGCATTTCCTTGTCTACCATCTCTGGTGGCACATCAAAGACCTGTGCAGCAACCGCGGTGTGAATATCCTGACCTTCTTTGAAGTACTCTATAAGCTTTTCGTCCTCTGACAAAAACGCGGCAACTCGTAGCTCTATCTGGCTGTAATCGGCAGCAAGCAATGTGAATCCTTTTGGAGCCACGATGGCCTTTCGTATTGCAGCACCACGCGATGTCTTAATGGGAATGTTCTGCATGTTCGGGTTCTGGCTCGACATGCGCCCAGTAGTTGTACCTGTTTGTGAGAACCGTGCATGTAAACGGTTACTCTTGTCGACCATGTTGGGAAAATTGTCTATGTATGTTGAAAGTAGTTTTTGTAGCTCTCGATACTCAAGAATGTCTGCGATAATCGGCTCATCATCTGCATACTTTTTTAACTCATCCTCACGTGTTGAACGTTGCCCGGTGGCGGTTCGTTTCCCCTTTCCCTCTCCTATTTGGAGTTTGTCAAACAGTATCTCTCCAAGCTGTTTGGGTGAGTTGATGTTGAACTCCTCTCCCGCAGTTTTAAAAATACTCTCTGCAATAGTGTCCAAATCTTTATGGTATCGCGTCGACAATTTTTTAAGATACTCAAGATCTAAAAGGATGCCGTGTTCTTCCATTGCACGCACAACAGGCATTAGCGGCTCCTCGATGTCTGAGTAGACCTGCATTAGCTCCTTTTCGTGCAACTCTTCAAGAAGTGCTGCGTGGGCCGAGCCAAAGTCTTTTTTGTTGGTGTACTCGAGAATATCCTCCAGGCTTGGGTTGGTCACATCACTACGCAACAGCCATAGCGCGAGTGCTGCTTTTTCCAACTCTTCCTCGTTCACTTCTTCGGCTTCACTTTGCTCTTCTTCTGTCTCCTGTTCTACACCGAGTTTGGCACGTAGCCTGTCAGAAAGCGTACGGAAGCCGAGCTCTTGAAAGAGTGGGAACACCAATGCCCCATCTATGTTCTCTGCCCATGCCTTTGTAAGAGCTGGGGTCTTTACTGGCGCGTCACGACGTATTGTCGCCAACTCTTTGCTAAAACGTGCATCATCCTCTCCTTCTTGTAGTAGTTTAACGACACGCGGCTTGATACCAACCTCCTCAAACTTTTCAGGATTTTTTGAAAGTGTCTTATAGATATTGTCTATGGAGCCAAAGTTTGTGATGAGTGTTGTTGCCGTCTTCTCCCCTATGCCTCGGATACCAGGGATATTGTCGGATGGGTCACCACGTAGGCCTTTGTAGTCAGCAACGAGCTCTGGACCGAAGCCATAACGCTCCTTCACAGCGTCCTCGTTGTATATAATGGTGTCGTTAATACCCTTCTTGAGGGTGTAGACCTTGACTGTATCTCCCTCAACAAGTTGCAGTGTGTCCATGTCGCCGGACGCAATAATGGTCTCAACACCCTTCTTGTTCTTCAACTGCTCAACTAGTGTGCCGAGAATATCGTCCGCTTCGAACCCTGCCGCTTCAAGGTGCGGCACCGAAAGTGCATTGAGTACATCTTGTGACCGTTCAAGTTGTGCAATAAGCGCATCGTCTATTTCACCCCGTGTTGCTTTGTACTCACTGAATGCTTCATGGCGATGTGTTGGTTCGGGTAGGTCATATGCGGCGATGATATGGTCGGGGTGTAGCTCGTCGAATATCTTTAACAAAAAGGCCGTTAGTCCATACAGCGCTCCTGTTGGTTCGCCCGAGGGTGATGTGAAGTCTGGAAGCGCATGGAAGGCGCGATGTAGTATTGCGTGTGTGTCCAAGAGAACAATGCGTTTGTTGTTCTTTTTTGTATTCATATGATAACGGTACAGGTTAGGCACCCTACCCGCAACTTCACAAGACACCCTCGTTTAGGCCTCATTTGCCTCTAGTGTTTCTGGTAGCTCAATTGTGCGCGTGTGCTCGTCTTGTACGGTAAACGTAATCCAGTGGGCGCGTTCTGGTACACCCAAACCAACCTGTTCGGGCCACTCCATCATGACCAGATTGCCCGGGTCCGTCGCAACACGGCCCCAGTCTATAGCCCGTAACTCCTCCTCCCCCTCGAGTCGATACGCGTCAATATGCACGAGCTGCTTCCACCTTCCACCTTCAGGCAGTTTGTATATCTTCTCAATAACAAACGTCGGACTAGTAACCTCTTCAATCACACCAAGTGTTTGAGCCACACCTTTTACAAATACCGTCTTCCCGGCTCCCAGATTTCCCTGTAGTGCAACAATGGTTCCTGTACCCGGTATACTGTCGTCGGCCTGGAGTGCTTCTAGTACCTCGCGCGCTATTTGGTGCGTCTCTTCAATAGAGGTTGATGTTCTTGTTCCCATATGAAACTAGTATACGACCTTTGGTACAAAAACGAAGCGACCCGGTGTTGTTCACCGGGTCGTGTTAGTGGGCTCCCACTCCAAATCGAATGGTTCCACCAAAATCAAAGAGCTTGGTTTTGCGTCGATACTCGTGTGAGTACTGACCGGGGCTCTGTTCAGTTCGCTCAATAATACGAACCTCAGCTTCCCCCTCTTTGTGCTGATATTGCACCTCTCTCGTCTCAAGTTGGCCGTGTCGTGAGTCTGTCCGTTTTGACACCGTGGCATCTGTCGGACTTTCACAAACAGCAGTCATGCTACGGTTTCCACCACGAGCTGACTGTTCTGCCTCAGCAAGAACACTCATTTCGTGTGGGGCGACACATTCTCTCGCGGCCTCAAGTGGGGGTACCGGCCTCCAGGGAGAGCTGGTACACCCCACAAGCAGCAGGAGTGTGGTGAGGGTGGCGATTGCCGTCCTCACTGATTTACTCCATTAATACGAGTGGCAGTTGGTTTGCATCGTTGGCCAGCAGAGCCGCTGGTATGCAGACTCTTCTCTGACCCAGATGTGTTAATCCGGTACTCACTCGCCTCACAGTCTTTGTAGACCTGATGCGGAAGCCCTGGATCAACCGCCTGGTTCAGATGATTGCCGACCTCATGAACAGTATTGCCACCGTATGAGGCTTGTCCACCAGCTGGTGGATAGTATGGCGGATACGATGCACACCCCACTAATAGTGAAATGAGCGCAAGTGCCGCCAGTCTTGTGTAGTTACGCATTTCTGCCTCCTTACCCACTATTGGGCATGTGTGTGGATTAGTCGAAGTAGACCTTGCGGCATTTCCGCCTGTACTTTGGCCTACAACATTCTGAAGTGCTTTCGCCTGGCTCACAGTTGCAACGGAAGCCGGTGTAAACCTTGCGGCATACACGTTTGTACTTCTTTTTCCTGTAGGTGTGACCGCTTGGACCGGCCACAACAGAATATCGCACAGCACAACCACTCAAGGCGGCTGCGCCAACAATTCCGAGCAAGGCAAACAGGAATTCTCTGCGTTTCATGACTGCCTCCTTGATTGAGTTAACAAAGAACCTTTTCTAATTATAACATATTTATCTATTTTGGCAATACCTTGTGGCTTACCTGTTAGCTTGCCTACCATAAAGACGGTAAAATGGTTGCATGCCTGTTCAATTTAATGAGGAGTCGCAAGAAAAGCTAGAGGCTATACACAGAAAGGAAGAGGAGGAGCTTGTTGTCATACTTTCACAAAAGTACGGTATTGCCCACATCAACCTACGAGAGACACTCATCAATACTGAGGCTCTTCGGCTTTTACCAGAGGAAGACGCAAGAAAAGAGGAGGTTGCTGCTTTTCGTCTTAAGAAAAAGGATGTTGGTTTGGCCATACGAACCCCAAACAGTCCTGGGGTGCAGGAAGTAGTTAAGGAGCTAGAGGGGCGTGGATACAAAGTAACACCATTTATGGCGTCTCGTGGCTCCCTTGATTATGCCTGGGAACACTACAAGGACCTTTCGTTCGCAACGGCCACAGAGGCTGGTGTGATGGATGTTTCAGACGAGGAGGTTGCCAAGTTGATGGAACAACTCACCACCCTTTCGAAAACTCGCGAGGCCATCACGGGTGTGATGGAGTTGGAGCGAGTGTACCGTATCACACGTACACTTGAAATCATTTTGGCTGGTGCTCTTTCAAACGATGCTTCTGATGTGCACATTGAACCAACTGAAGAGGGTACACGCCTTCGTTATAGACTAGACGGCGTGCTCACCACCGTTGGAGATATTGAGAAGGAAATCTATAACCCCCTTCTTGTTCGAGTAAAGCTACTTTCGGGCCTCAAAATAAACATTAAAGATGCCGCGCAGGATGGTCGTTTCAGTGTCCATTTGGGTGAGCGTGAGATTGAGATACGAACATCCATAATGCCTGGAAATAACGGAGAGTCTATTGTGATGCGACTCCTCGACCCAAAGTCAATCCGTGTGTCGCTCGAGGAGTTGGGTATGCGACCTGAACTATTAAACCGACTGAACAAAGAGTTAGAAAAACCAAACGGTATGATCTTGAACACCGGGCCAACGGGTTCCGGAAAAACAACCACACTGTATGCGTTCCTCAAACAGGTCTCAACCCCCCAAAATAAGGTGCTAACAATCGAAGACCCTATTGAGTATCACCTTGATGGCATTGTGCAGACACAGGTCAACCACAAAGACTACACGTTTGCATCGGGGCTCAGGAGTGCTCTTCGACAAGACCCTGATGTGATAATGGTTGGTGAGATTCGTGACGCCGAGGTGGCAGAAACCGCAATTCATGCGGCGCTCACTGGACACCTGGTGTTCTCAACATTGCACACAAACGACGCGGCGGGCACCTTCCCTCGCCTCATCAACCTTGGCGTACAACCAAGCATGTTGGGTTCGTCTGTAAACGCTGCAATGGCCCAACGTCTTCTTCGGCGCCTGATACCAGATAAGCGAAGGGAGGTGAAGCTTGAAGGTGAGGACAAGGCTTTGGTAGATAGAGTCTTAGACACTATTCATGACAAATCCATTATTCCTGAGAATACTGATACTGTATGGGTGCCCGATGTTCCAGAGGGTGAGGTTGGATACAAGGGCCGAATCGCTGTATACGAAACTGTGTTCATGAGTAGAACTATTGAGAATGCAGTTCGGCAGGATATGACCATTCGGGAGCTTGAGGACCTCGCACGTACGGAAGGTTTTGTTTCAATGCGAGAGGACGCAATCATTAAGGTGCTCAACGGTATCACCACCCTCGATGAGGTGCGTCGTGTTCTTGGTGAAGATACAACTAGTTAGTTGTAGTAC